>Ga0209603_1003570_pt1 | contig 13387 bp, 12 predicted proteins | sample COGITO_mtgs_1206_FD_184812 | JGI IMG/M metagenome (GOLD analysis project Ga0209603, IMG submission 184812) | Pelagic marine microbial communities from North Sea - COGITO_mtgs_120607 (SPAdes) (version 2) | ecosystem: Environmental > Aquatic > Marine > Epipelagic ... | reverse complement strand
TGTCAGCGACGCCTAGTTCGGCTTTGTGTTTAGATGACAGTCGTTACAAAATTAAGTTAATCAAGTTGTTGAATATTTATTGGCAGGTTTACTGTCGAAAAGGTACATTTCAAAACGTCGTGATTCACTCACGAATGTATCTACCTTTGGTGCCCATCTTAAAGTTGCTTGGTATAAAAACGGTTTATTATTTACATGCCATGTACCGTAGTAAACCGTGGTTAATGCGTTTAATAAAAACTGACGTATATATTGCGGTTTCAAACAGTAGTAAAGCCTATTTGATGGAGCAGGGCGTTAAAGAAACATGCATTTACGTAGTGCCTAATCCACTGTTAAATTACAAGAGTTACCCAGTAAAGTCAGATGTTCAGGCAGCAAGTGAAAGGTTAGAGCAAACAACAAATTCAATACCAAAAATAGTTGAGCATTCAGCGGTGGTGAGTGTTTTTTCCGTTGGCTCACTGGAAGCCTGGAAAGGATTTGAGTCGGCAATAAACACATTAGGCAACTGGGCTAAACGGGACAATATTTCTGTTATTTACACCATAATTGGCGCTGGTTCGGAACAAGAAAAATTAGAAATTAGTGCTAAAAAACACCAAAAAGACGGATTGAAAGTCAATTTTTTAGGAAAAATTGAGGATCCTTTTGCTGCGGTATCAGATATTTCCGTTCAATTAATTCCCTCATTAGAGGAAGGTTTTGGCTTGGTAGCCATTGAGGGGATCTTTCATGGCAAGTCCCTAATATACCGAAAAATCCCAGCGTTATCTGAATGTTGCGATGACGACGCCTTAAGCTACGGGTTTGATGATCCATACCAAATGGTACAAATGATCAAAAAGGCGGTACATGATCGTTGTCTAATTAGTGACCTAAGCGTATATAAACAAAGAAAAAAAACTATTGAGCTTAACTACGGGTATGGTAAGTTTAAATTACAGGTAGACTATATTTTGTCTAAAATCTAGTAAAAGATTTTGTATTACAAGGCTTACGTCGTAAATGGCTAAAAACAAAGAAGTTAGGTTTTTAAATAGTCGAATGCACACCATGTCGATGACGGAATCTGTTGAGGTTATTCATCAGAGCCTAGAAGCTGGACTGTTTTTCCAACATGTAGTGGTGAACGTTGCCAAACTAGTCAATATGCAAACAGATAAAACATTGTATGACTCTGTACAAGCGTGCGATTTGATCAACATTGATGGGCAGGGTGTTGTATTAGGTGCGCGTTTGTGTGGCATCGATGTTCCTGAACGAGTGGCTGGAATAGACTTGTTTTATGAGTTATTAAAAATGAGTGAAGAGAAAAGCTTCCCGATATTTTTACTTGGAGCAAAGCCGCATGTACTTGAACAAGCACAGCGCAATGTACAAAAGCAGTACCCTAAGTTAAGGGTAGCCGGTTATCACCATGGTTACTTTTGGGATAATGAGCCGGCGGTTGTTAACAAAATTAAAGAATCAGGGGCGAAGTTGCTATTTGTTGCAATTACGTCTCCAAAAAAAGAAAACTTTATTAATAAATGGCGGGATCAGCTAGGTGTTAATTTTGTTATGGGAGTAGGGGGAACCTTTGATGTGGTCTCAGGTAACGTTAAACGTGCCCCAGCTTGGATGCAGCGCTATGGTCTTGAATGGTTATTTAGAGTGATTCAAGAGCCAAGGCGAATGTTTATGAGATATTTAGTGACTAACACTAAATTTATAAAATATGTTGTAAAAGAAAAGCTTAAATCAAAAGCTTAATCCTATAATAATAATAAATTAAGGTCCCTAAAGAGGACTGGAAGTGGGCAGTATAATGAGTGTACGACAACGTGGTATTTTACATAACCACCCAACGGCGATCTCGTTAAGTCAGCGATTTATTGACGTTCTTGTAATAGTGGGTGCGCTATATTTGTCGTTAAATTATTTAGCGATTGAATGGACTCTGCAACACACAACGGCAGCATTGCTTGCTGTATTTATATTTCACTTTACTAGTGAGCTTGATAGCATTTACATTTCTTGGCGTGGTATTTCCCTAGCAAAGGAAGTTAAAAAAGCCTGTATTCATTGGTTTTTTGCATCAGGAATTATCTTCTTAAATATCCATTTCTTTTTTGAAAATTACATGCAACCTCAAGAGTTACAGTTATTGTGGTTTAGTTGTACTGCCATCGCGCTGTCTACTTATAGAGCCGTTTTAAGGATTGTTCTTAGGCTATTACGGTTAAATGATAGAAATACCCGCACCTTTGTTGTAGCCGGGGCTGGCGGGTTGGGTTTTCAAATTGCTAACCGTTTTGCTAGAAAAACTAATATGGGTCTTAAATTCCAAGGTTTTTACGATGATTCATTCGATGCAGAACATGGTGAGCAGGTTGTTGGCGATTTAGAAAGCCTCGTAGAGGTTTGTAAAACAGGGTTAGTTGATAGGGTGTACATCGCACTCCCAATGAGAGCGGAAAGCAGAATTAGGTGGTTAACACAGAAGCTAGCTGATTCAACAGCGTCAGTTTATATAGTCCCAAATGTTTTTATGTTTAACTTATTGCATGCTCGCACCGATACTATCGATGGTATTCCTACGATTAGCATTTATGACTCTCCCATCGATGGAAGTAATGCAATACTTAAGCGTTTAGAAGATGTAATCATTGGTTCAGTTATTACATTACTAATATCACCAATAATGCTTTTTATTGCGCTTGCAATTAAGATTAGCTCAAAAGGCCCAGTACTTTTTAAGCAGCAACGTTATGGTATCGATGGCAAGGCCATTTCAGTTTGGAAGTTTAGGTCAATGAAAGTCATGGAGAATGGCGCTAAGGTGACTCAAGCAACAAAAAATGATCCTCGTTTAACTTCTATTGGTGCCTTTTTGAGGAAAACTTCATTGGACGAACTACCACAGTTTTTTAATGTTCTTTCTGGGCAAATGTCTATTGTAGGGCCGAGGCCTCATGCCGTTGCTCATAATGAAGAGTATAGGCAGCTAATTGAAGGTTATATGCTTCGTCATAAAGTTAAACCAGGTATTACGGGCTGGGCTCAGGTAAATGGCTGGCGCGGAGAAACAGAAGTATTGGATAAAATGGAAAAGCGCGTAGAGTATGATTTAGATTATATATGCAATTGGTCTATTTGGTTTGATATCAAGATTATCTTTGTTACTATTTTTAGAGGTTTTTATAATAAAAACGCGTACTAACTCAAAATAAACGGAACCTTGATGACCCATTACCAGCACTCTCACTTAAAAGATTTAGAAGCTGAATCTATTCATATATTAAGAGAGGTGATGGCGGAGTTTACTAATCCTGTGATGATGTACTCCGTGGGCAAAGATTCCGCTGTTTTACTGCACTTGGCTCGAAAAGCCTTTTTCCCTGCAAAAATTCCTTTTTCATTGCTCCACATAGATACTGGATGGAAGTTTAAAGATCTCATTAAGTTTCGTGATGCAACTGTTGAGAAATATAATCTAGATTTAATCGTGCATCGCAACCCTGATGGTATAAAGCAAAGTATAAATCCGTTTAAGCATGGCAGTGCTGTTCATACCGACATTATGAAAACTCAAGCGTTAAAGCAAGCATTAGAGGCTGGAGGTTACGATGCGGCCATTGGCGGTGCAAGAAGAGACGAAGAGCGCAGTCGAGCGAAGGAACGAATTTACTCATTCAGAAATGCGAATCATGGCTGGGATCCTAAGAACCAGCGACCAGAATTGTGGAATATATACAACGGCAAAGTAAAAGAAGGTGAAAGCATTCGTGTCTTTCCTTTGTCTAATTGGACAGAGTTGGATATTTGGCAATATATAGAATCTGAAAAGATAGACGTTGTGCCTTTGTATTTTGCAGCCTCAAGACCTGTAGTAAAAAAAGAAAATACTTTATTGATGGTAGACGATGAACGTTTTCCTGTTGCCAAGGAAGATGTGGTTGAACACAAAATGGTTCGATTTAGAACACTTGGATGTTATCCCTTAACGGCGGCAACAGAATCAACGGCCACAACAATACCTGAATTAGTAAAAGAAGTTTTATTAAGCCAACTATCAGAACGACAGGGCAGGCTTATCGATCATGATCAGGCTGGGTCTATGGAAAAGAAAAAGTCTGAGGGGTATTTTTAGTGAGTAATGAAAATGACGCTATTAGCCATGAGTTTATTAAAAACAACATAAAGGGCTATTTAGATGCGCACCAGCATAAGTCGTTATTGCGCTTTATTACCTGTGGTTCAGTGGATGATGGAAAAAGCACGTTAATAGGACGGTTATTGCTGGACTCAAATGCTATTTTTAAAGATCAAATCGATACCTTAGAACAAGACTCCAAACGATATAATTCAACAGATCAAGCGGTAGACCTGTCTCTGATTGTTGATGGCTTGCAGTCGGAACGTGAACAGGGCATTACTATTGACGTGGCCTACCGGTATTTTGCGACGTCAAAGCGTAAGTTTATTATTGCAGACTCGCCAGGGCACGAACAATATACCAGGAATATGGCCACTGCGGCTTCCACTGCTCAAGCTGCGGTTATTTTGATTGATGCCAATAAAGGCTTGCAGCCACAAACCAATCGCCACAGTTTTATTGCTTCGTTACTTGGCATTAAACATATTGTTGTGGTGATCAATAAGATGGATCAAGTGCAGTTCTCCGAGTCGGTATTTAATAATTTAGTAGCAGACTTTAAATCACTTGCCGAGCAGTTTGATTTTACGAATATCACCTATTTACCTGTTTCAGCGATTCATGGTGACAACGTGGTTCATCGTTCAAACTCCTGCCCTTGGTACCATGGACCAACGTTAATACAGTGTTTAGAAAACGTGCCTATTTTCAACGGAACTTATAAAGGAATTGAAGGCGGAACTGATAACAGCCATTTCCGATTTCCTGTGCAGTATGTAAATCGAACGGATAGCAACTTTAGAGGATTTGCAGGGACTATAGCGTCCGGCTCAATTAGAGTGGGCGACGAAATCGCGGTGCAGCCGAGCGGAAAAACCTCAACAGTAAAAACAATAGTCACCTTTGATGGCGAGTTGCCAGAAGCTGAGGCAGGCCAAGCGGTGACTTTGGTATTAGAGGATGAAGTTGATATTGGCAGAGGCGATTTATTGGTTCATAGTAATCAATTAGCCTTGGTTTCGAACAAGCTTAATGTTGACGTTATTTGGATGTCGGAAACGGCGATGATCCCAAAAAAGCAGTATGACTTTAAATTTGCATCTAAAGTGGTGAGTGGTTCGTTTTGGGCATTAGATCATAAAGTTAATATCAACAATTTAGAAAAAGAGGATGCTTTGCGTCTTGAGCTAAACGAAATAGGTCAGGCTCAGTTGTCTCTAAACCATAGGGTAGCAGTGGACGCTTATAAAAAGAATAAAACAACAGGTGCTTTTATTGTTATCGACCGAATGACAAATGCCACGGTGGCAGCAGGTATGGTAAATGCACTGAACAGAACAACAGAAAGCGAACATCAATTTTCAGAGTTTGAACTAGAATTTAACGCATTGGTAAGAAGGCATTTTCCACATTGGGAATCGAGAGACATTTCTAAGCTTTAACGAATAATGAGCGCAATTTATGAATGAAATACTCGTACTGGTCATTTTTGCATGTACTTTAATTGGGCTTGTTAAGTTTCAAGACAGCCCAGAGAAGGTTTTTGGCGTTGCCAGCTTAGCTTGTTTAGGGTTTAACTTTGTATCAACCCAAGAGTTGTTGGTGAATGCGGTAAACCCAGGTTTAATTACTCTTATATTATTGGTGATTTGCGCATTTGTATTAGAACGTACTAGCTACATTCGACGTTTAGCCCAGCTGTTAATAGGGCCTACGGTTATCGCGACAAATTTGAAAACGCTATTATCCACTTTTTTTGCCTCGGCATTTTTGAATAATACAGCCGTGGTGGCAACACTAATTAACCCAATTAAATCGAATAAGCTAATCCCCGCCAATCAATTATTGTTACCAGTTTCCTACGCCGCCATTTTGGGAGGCACACTCACGCTTATTGGTACTTCTACCAATTTAATTGTTAACTCAATGTTAATAGAAAAAGGTTACAAGGGTTTCCAGTTTTTTGACTTTTTTGTGGTGGGCCTAAGTATATCGCTGGTTTGCCTAGTTGTTGTTATGATTAGAATGGTGAGACTGAAGGGAAAGATATCTGAAGACACAGACAGTCCTATCTATTTTTTAGAAGCGACAGTGGAAGCCGAGTCACCGCTAATTGAAAAAACCGTTGAAGCCAATGGTCTTAGAAATATTGATCAGCTGTTTTTAGTAGAGATTGTAAGAAGTGGGCGATTGATTTCACCTGTGTCTCCTGCGGAGGTTATTTTACCCAACGATAGACTTATTTTTTCGGGAGATGTAACAAAAGTAAGTGTGCTGCAGCAATTTGAAGGTTTGTCTTTGTATGCTGAAGTAAATGGCGAATTGCGAGACAATTTGACGGAAGTAGTTATTAAGCCTGGCAGTGCAGTGATAGGACGGTCAATAAAAAGCAGCGGTTTTAGATCACGGTTTGATGCTGCTGTAGTCGCCATAAGACGAGACGGTGGGCGCTTATCCGGAAAGTTGGGTGAAATTAGAATTAAGTCCGGTGACTTTTTAGTACTGGCTGTAGGTGCTGACTTTAATAAGCGACAAAACATTACCAAAAACTTCTTTTTATTGAATGATATGCAACTTGAAAATGCACTATCAGGCTGGCGAGAAAAGTTAGCATTATGGGGTTTTATTGGTGCTGTACTGATATCAATATTTAGTTCCATTAGCTTACTAACCAGCTTTATTTTTTATCTTGCGGTATTGGTTGCCACCAATTGTTTAGACTTAAATGAAATAAAGCGCCGATTTCCATTAGAGCTTTGGATCATAGTAGTGAGCGCACTCACCTTAGCGACCTCATTGGACAATGTTGGTTTGAGTGGACATCTTGCTGAAATTATTGAAACATCATTGTCAGGCCTTCATGTATGGTGGGCTTTTGCTTTTGTATTGCTGGTGACTATGGTGCTCACGGAGCTGATCACGAACAACGCAGCGGCTGCCTTGATGTTTCCGTTAGCGTATTCAATTGCCGTTGGTTTTGGTGTTGATATTGTGCCCTTTATTATGGCGGTAGCTTTTGGTGCTAGTGGCAGCTTTGTTAGCCCTTATGGGTATCAGACAAATTTGATGGTTTATAACGCGGGCAGTTATTCTTTAAAAGAGTTTGTTCGTTTTGGTTGGCCAATATCTGTGGTTTATTTGGCCATGGCGTCCATTATGATCCCTATTGTATTTCCGTTTTAACTGTTTATTGAGGTAAAAAGGGTATAAAAAGCACAAAAAAAGCCTAAGCGGTATATACGTCTCAGGCTTTCTTATTATTTTTAAAGAAAAGAGCTACTTTTCTAATCTTACTTTTTAAACTTATTTGCCAAGGAGATAGTCGCTAAAGGCTTCGCCCAAAAGAGGGTGACGTTTACTGTATTCGACAAAGGCTTTCATGTAACCAAGTTTGTCGCCACAGTCATGATAGCTGCCTTTCATTACATAAGCGTTTACTTGTTCCCAATCCATTAGCGTAGCGATGGCATCGGTAAGCTGAATTTCATCGCCTGCACCTACAGGCGTTTTCTCAAGAATGTCCCAAATCTCAGCGGATAAAACATAACGTCCTACTACGGCTAAATTAGATGGTGCTTCTTCAATATCAGGCTTTTCTACCATGCTTACCATGGCTTTTGACTCGCCGGCTTTAATTTTTACGCCATCTACGTCGGCAATACCATATTTGTTCACGTCTTCATTTGGAACGGCGTCTACCATGATTTGGCTAGCTCGCGTTTCATCATAAAGGCTGATCATTTCCGCTAGGTTGTCTTGCTTTAAATTGCTGTCGTAGTCATTAATCATAACGTCTGGCAGTACCACGGCAAAAGGGTGGTTTCCAACAACTGGTCTTGCACAAGCGATAGCATGACCTAGGCCTTTAGCTTCACCTTGGCGTATTTGCATAATAGTTACGTCTTTTGGGCAAATGGCCTGAACTTCATCAAGTAATTGTCTTTTTACACGTTTTTCAAGAATGGACTCAAGCTCAAAGCTTTTGTCAAAATGGTTTTCGATGCTGTTTTTAGACGAGTGAGTCACTAAGATTATTTCTTTAATACCCGCTGCTATTATTTCATTCACTACGTACTGGATAATTGGCTTGTCCGCAATTGGTAGCATTTCCTTTGGGATTGCTTTAGAAGCAGGAAGCATGCGAGTGCCTAAACCGGCTACAGGAATAATAGCTTTTTTTACTTTTGATAACGATTTTGTTTGGTTTGTCATTGAAATCTCCTAAATGTCCTTTAATTCAATGTTATTGGATACTGATAATGCGCGTTTACCCTTTGTATTTAGCCAACAGGTTGCTGAAGTTAGTTCTTCACTACAACACTATTAGTATGACAATTGGCACCACAATTCATGATGACATTAACAATATTCCAACTGCACTATAACAATATAATAGAATGACTTCATGAAATAATTATGACCTTAAATTGGCAATGGCTTTAAATATCTGTAAATCTAAGGTACATATAGGTTTGTTATATAAAAAAGAGCATTGGCATCATGAACGTGAGTTGGCACCCTCAGAAAGTTTCGCACCTGCAGCGACAACAATTTAATGGTCACCTGCCGGTTTTGTTATGGTATACGGGCTTAAGTGGCTCTGGTAAATCAACCTTAGCGAATGCCGTAGACGCATTATTGTTTGAGCAAAGCTGCCATACTTATTTGTTAGACGGCGACAATATACGCCATGGGCTTAATGGCGACTTAACCTTTTCCGACATAGATAGAGTCGAAAACATTCGTCGTATTGGAGAGGTGAGCAAGCTGTTTATAGACGCGGGTTTAATTATATCTACTGCCTTTATTTCTCCTTTTAGTTCAGACCGAAAAATGGTGAGATCACAGCTTCCAGAAGGGCAATTTATAGAAGTGTTTGTTGATACGCCTTTAGACGTTTGTGAAGCACGTGATCCGAAAGGCTTATATAAAAAAGCCAGAAAAGGTGAAATCAAAAACTTTACGGGTATTGATTCCGTGTACGAACCACCAGAAAATCCAGAAATTCATATAAAAGCCGGCGAACCAGGATTTGAAACTATTGAGGCCTGTGCGCAACACATAGTGACTATTTTACTCAATATGGGCATTGTTTCACAAAAATGAATTACGACGTATTTAATGGTGATGCCGACGGCATTTTGGCTCTGTTGCAGTTACGTTTAGCTGCGAAGAGTTCAGGTGATTCTGCATTATCAATGCGTTCGTCAGTAGAGTTATCAATCAAAACACCTAATGAACCAACGCTCATTACAGGTGTAAAGCGTGACATATCTTTGTTAGAGAAAATCCCCACCGATACTCTTAACAGCAACTCAGTGGTTACTGTGCTGGATATTTCAATGGAGAAAAACAGTTCTGCATTAAAACAAGTATTGAAAACTGGCGCAAAGGTACTTTACATAGATCATCATCGTGCTGATACTCATTTAGAGTCGGACAATGAGTTAACGAAAGGCAACCTCCAAGCACATATTGATTTGTCGCCAGATACTTGCACAGCTTTAATTGTAGATAAGCTGATAGATGGTGCTTTTCACCACTGGGCTATTTGCGGTGCTTATGGTGACAACTTGGTTTCTATCGCGGATAGTCTATGTAAAGCAGCTAGCCTCAGCAACTTACAATCTGATCAATTAAAAACGCTAGGTACGCTTATTAACTACAATGGTTACGGTGCTGAAATTGGTGATTTGGCCTATCATCCGGCAGAGCTATTTACGCGTCTTTTACGTTATCAAAGCCCCTTTGAGTGTATTGAAGATCTGTCTTCGCCATATCATTTATTAAAAAGTAAATTTGAAGCTGATATGTCGCAGGCAAAACAGTCCGAAATAATATTTGAATCTGAACATTTACATGCTTCTGTTATGCCTGATATGCCATGGAGCCGACGAATTAGTGGCACTTATGGCAATCAGTTAGCCAATGGAGCACCAGAGCGTGCCCATTTGGTTTTTACTATTGTTGACTCTGAACACTACCTCGTTAGTTTGAGAGCGCCTCTTAACAATAGAGTAGGCGCTGGAGATTTGTGCTCTCAGTTTGATAGTGGTGGTGGACGAGCTGGTGCCGCAGGCATTAACAAATTGCCAAAGTATCAAGCTTTTGAGCTTTGTAAACTTGTTGACGAGTATTACAGCTAAAAGTTATAAGACAAGGTAACGGCCAGTCCAATCATGTTGGTAAATGTATCTGGACCGGTACTAGCTGGTAGGTCGTCTGGATGAATTTTATCACGGGCGATTTTGTCCATTAATTGCATTTCTGTGCCAATAGACCAATTTTGCCAGCCTTTAGGTTGGTAAAAACCACCGAATCCCACAGTGTAACCATAAGCTGGCGAACGATAGTCGTATCGTGCTGCACCAATGAATGCGCCGATTTGCCATTGCTCATCTAAAATGTAGCGGTAATCGATAGCTCTAAATGTTGTTAATAGGCTGCCTTCAATTCGTTGAAGTTCTATTTTCGTGCCTACTAAGCTATTAGCGCTTACCTTTTTGTTAATACCAAAACCAATAATTGGCGAGCTTTTAACACTGCCGTAGTTCACTGACGGGCCATCATGATCTTCAATGACTTTAAGTTGTAAAAAACTCGCACCAATATCAAAACGCGCATTCAGTTTTTCATCGCTATTTAAATCGATTGCGTGGTTATAAAAAGACGTTGTTAACAAAGTAGCGGCTATTGCACACTGTAAAGATGATTTTTTCATTATAAGTCCTAAAACAATGTGAATTGAGCTACCAAGCAACGCTTAAGGTTAAGCCAGTATGTTTTTCTGCAAGGGTATTTTTACCAGTAAGGAAGGTAAGCGTAGCTGGGAATTCATCAATATGACTGTACCAAGTAAGCTCTAGCTGGCGGCCAGTAACATAATCAAACGACGATAATGGTTCGTTTTTAGTTTGATTAATGTTAAATACAAGCCTGTCTTGAGGGGCGATTTGCCAGCCAACGGTAATGTTGTGATGAGTTGAGCCAATTGCATCGCCAGCGATTGACGCGGTTCTTAATCGTTGCTCTGCAGCAAAGTGACCAATTAAATTGCCCTCATTTTGCAGGCCGTCACCATAAACACTGTGCGCATACCAGGCATTTTGCCATTGGCTGTATTCGTAGTTAATAGAAAATGTTTTAAATACGATAGGTAAATCAACACCTGCGGAAATTGAGCTATTGCCTAAGCGATAGTTGGTACCACGGCTAGTATCTTCACCCGCGTACTCAAAATAAACAGAGAATGGCACTGAACCTATAAAGTCAAAGCGGGAGACGATAGAGGCAGCTTGATTACCAAACTGTTCGTCACGACTTAAATCATCACCAATATTGTCAGAGCCACTTGGATCAATAAAAGCGTCAAATATTTCTTTTAAACTTGGCGTTCCGCGCTCGTCGCCACCCGATTGAAAAATACGATTTACTGCTAGGGTAAAACCATCAAAAGGGGATGCTGACACATGAAGACCAGTAAGCAATGGTTTTCCTGAGGTGAGTTTTCCACCGAATGAAATGTTGTTGGTTTCAGACAATTCACCCGCAAACAATTCGTAGTTTATATTCCAGCTTGTCAGTGGGGTGTTGTTTGATAGCGATATGTTGGCAAATGTCGGCGCGTGCGAACTCAGTAACATTGCTGATTGTTTAAATGGGGATAACCAATGAGGCTTATAGCCAATATCTAACTGTGCTTGTGGTAGGCCAATAGAAATATATGTGTCTTCTAAATTTGAATCACCTTTCCATGCTTTTGCACCACCGCTTAACATTAAGTAATTGTTAACGTTAAATACGCCTTGAGCTTGCACAGACCAGCTAGAGTTAAAAGCTTCACCGCGCTGATTTTTTAGTGTCATTTCTGGTTGCGAAGGATAAAGGCCTGTTTGCTCTTTAATTCTGAGATCTAGGCTTGCGTGGTTGATGTATAACTTTTTATCGGTTTGCTTAAGGTATTTGTTTATTTCTAAACAGCCTTTTTGAATAGCAGGTTGTCCACGTTGCTCTAGGAGACATACTTTTGCCACTGCCTTTTTAATGGTATTGATGGCATAAGGACGTTTAACCGCACCTAATTCCGCTGCAATCATTATTCTATTTACATGCGATTCTAACAATGTGTTTTGGTTTAGTGGTAAGTAACCAGAAACTCCAGATTCACCCGCAAAAGAAAGGGTTGGTATGAGTGTACTTACTGAGAAAAGGGAGATTGCCGATACTAGGCGCAATAGCGTCATGTTTTTGATATTCCATTAAAGATCTTATGCCGTTATTCTAAACGACCAAGTTAGCTGAAAAAAGCCTTATTTCCAACTATCTGGAAATTCCCCCCTTAGTACATAACTAAATGCAATAAGCTCTGCTATTACAACGTATAAATTAGGTGGAATTGATTGACCCTGTTCAAGGTGTTCTAAGCGCTTAAATAGCTCTGGATCTTGATGCACCAGAAGATCGTTTTGTTTAGCATGATCTAATATCTCTTGCGCAAGTACGTGATAGCCTTTAATAGCAACATTTGGTGCGTTTTTGCCATCATATAACAACGATAAAGCACCAAACTCAAAGTTTGTATCGGTTGATTTGTTATCGCTATTGTTCACGAGGTGTGCCTTTTTTATTTTTGCTAGGTTCAAAGTTCAAAGTTCAAAGTTCAAAGTTCAAAATTCAAAATTCAAAATTTGAGGTTTAAGGTTTAAGGTTTAAGGTTTAAGGTTTAAGGTTTAAGACTTCAGACTTCAGACTTCAGACTTCAGACTTCAAATTTTAAACTTTAATATCAATTAAGCGTGTTCCTTTGTGCTCAGGCGCTAACGCTAAATTTTCATCCACCATACTTTCATTTTTCACGCTAAATCCAAACTTGGAAAGCCGCTCTTGTAACATGGGCCAAAACTTCTCTACTTTTTGAAGCAGAGTCGTATTGCTGCAAGTGCATATTGATTGTAAGTTTAGCGCGTTAAGATTGATGTCGATAACAAGTAACCCTGAACCATCCAAATCAAACGTCAGGCTAAAAGACAATGCTTGGTTATTACCTGGAGTATCGGACTGTCCTGTGCTTGATGAACTTCGTTCGTTAACTCGATTTTGTTGGTTTTGTTCTTGTGCTGCGTTCAACTGAGCTTGTTCGTTGGTTTGTTTAGCCTGCTCTGTTTGCTGCGATTGTTGCAACGACTGCGATTGTTCGCGAATAATTAAGCTGGCTTTGTCTTGCATTGATATTGGGATAAGCAATTT
>Ga0209603_1003566_pt1 | contig 13394 bp, 10 predicted proteins | sample COGITO_mtgs_1206_FD_184812 | JGI IMG/M metagenome (GOLD analysis project Ga0209603, IMG submission 184812) | Pelagic marine microbial communities from North Sea - COGITO_mtgs_120607 (SPAdes) (version 2) | ecosystem: Environmental > Aquatic > Marine > Epipelagic ... | reverse complement strand
TGATGATATGTCTATAGGAGGACCTGGAGGAAGTTACGGTGGTTACGGGGCTGGTGAAAGTGAATCTCAAAGGAAAGCCAGAGAAGCTGCTGAAGAAGCAGCCAGAAAAGCTGCTGAAGCTGCTGCTAAAAAAGCTGAAGAAGAAAGAATTGCAGCAGAAAAAAAAGCTGCTGAAGAAGCTGCAAAAACTGCAAGACAACAAACTGCTAGAGATTCTGCAGAAGCTGCTGCAAGAGGTGAAGTTCCAGACGCTGCTAAGATTCCAGATGCTATTAAAATAGAAGAAGGAACTCCTCAACAAGTTACAACTATGGCAGCTCCAACAGATGCACAAACTTTTGAAGCTACACCAACTCAAAAAGAATCTGTAGCAACTTCACAAGCTGCACAAGCTGATGAAACTATTGGTCAAGATATACAAGCTGGTAAGATAACAGACGTAGCTACTGTAGCTGATAAAGATGTAGATGTTCAAGCTGCAAAAGAAAGACAAGCAAAAGAAATAGAAGATGTAGCTCCGGGTACAATTACAGCAGGTGTTAAATTTGCAACTGTTGATACAGTAAAAGCAGAAGCTGCACAAGCTAAAACAGTTGATGATGTTTTAACAGGAACTTATTTAGTTGATGAAGTAGAAGGAGAAGATGTTACTGTTACAGCTACTCCAGATGCTGAAAGAGCAGAACGTGAAACATTAACAGGAACTCCTGCAACAGATGGTCAAGCTGCAAAGATAGTAGATACTGTTGGTTATACAGCAGCTAAACAAAGAGCAGTAAAAGGTAAAGCAGCTCAAGGTGAAGCTGCAGATATGATAGCACAGGTTGGTAATTTACCTCCTGATATTGCTGCTTCTATTGTAGAAGACCCAGCAGTCATGATTGCTCAAGTAGATGAAAACCCTGTAGAAGTTAATGCTGCTATTGCTGCACTACCTACAGAAGCTTTAGTATCTTCACAAATGGAAAGTTTATTGGGAGGCATGGAAGACGGTAAAGTTCCTATGTGGGCTAAACCTGCTGTAGATGCTATTAATGCTAATATGGCTTCTAGAGGTTTAAGTGTTTCTACTGTAGGTAGAGATAGTTTATTTAATGCTATTATTCAAAGTGCTATGCCAATGGCACAAAGCAACGCACAAGCACTTCAGTCTAGAGCAGCTCAAAACTTAAGCAATGAGCAACAAGCAAACTTACAACAAGCTAATCAAGAACAACAACTAAGATTACAAAACTTAGCAAACCGTCAAGGTGCTGCAAGTCAAACTGCACAAATGTCTCAACAGATGAAGACTATGCAAAGTCAATTTACACAAGATGCTGTAATGACTTCTGCACAAATGCAGCAACAAACAAGAACACAAAACTTACAAAATCAACAACAAGCTGCTGTTATTCGTTCACAGAATGAACAACAAGCTAACATGGCTAATCTTGGTAATAAGCAACAGCTTAATATGGCAGAGCTTCAGATAGAAGCTAATGTTGAAGGTGCTAATCAGTCTGCAGAGAATCAAGAAAAGATAGCAGAGATGCAAGTTGCTGCAGATTTCTTATCTAAGAATGCTGGTTTTAAACAGCAGATGGAACTTGCAAATCTTTCTAATGACCAACAGATGAGGTTAGCTAATTTATCTTCTCGTAATTTAGCAGCTAGTGAAACTTTAAGTAACGATGAAAAGATAGAACTTGCAAATCTTAATAAGACTATGCAAACTAATCAGCTACAAGCACAGATAGCTAGTCAAATGGGATTAGCACAGCTTAACGTAGACCAGCAATCAGCTATACAGAATGCTACTACTAAAGCTAACATGGACTTGACAAAGTTTAATGCTGCTCAACAAACAGAGTTAGCTAATAGTAAGTTTATGCAAACAGTAGCTCTTACAGATATGAATGCTGAACAACAATCTATTATGCAAAATGCTACAGCTATGGCTTCAATGGATATTGCTAACTTATCTACAAGAGAAAGACTAGCTGTACAAAATGCTCAAAACTTTTTAGCTATGGACATGGCTAATATGAACAATGAGCAACAAGCTAATATGATGAGAAGTCAACAAGAACAACAAAGATTGTTATCTGACCAGTCTGCTACAAATGCTGCTAAACAGTTTAATGCTGCTAGTGAAAATCAAACTAATCAGTTTATGGCTAGTATGGCTGCACAGATTGACCAGTCTAACGTAGCTCAAACTAATGCAATGGCACAGTTTAATGATTCACAAACTAATGCTGCTGCAGCTAGAGATGCTAATAGAGCTGCTGATGTTGAAAAGTTTAATACTCAACTTGCAACTCAAGTAGACCAGTTTAATGCTAACCAAGATTTTGCAAGGAATCAATGGAACGCACAAAACCAAGCAGTAGTAGAACAATCTAATACTCAATGGCGTAGAAATATGAATACTGCAAACACTGCAATGCAAAATCAAATCAATGCACAGAATGCTCAGAACTCTTTTGCAATGTCTCAAACTGCTCAATCATTCTTATGGCAAGAGTTAAGAGACCAAGCTGATTATGATTTTAGAAACAGTGAAAATGAAAAGAATAGAATTGCACAACTTGTAAACACTGCACTAGCTTCAGACCCTTCTAAGTACGGTGGAAGTATTTCAAGTATTGAGAAGTTAATAGGAGCAATAATAGGAGACATAACTTAAGTAGGAATTTATTATGGGATTATTTAGTAAAATTAAAAAAGCATTTAAAAAAGTTACAGGCTTTGTAAAAAAAGTAGTTAAGAAAGTAGTTAAAGGAGTTAAGAAAGTAGTTAAGAAAATTGGCTCTAGTAAAATTCTTAAAGCTTTAGCAATTGCTGCTGCAGTCGTAGTCACGGGAGGGGCAGCTATAGGAGCATTTACTGGAGGAACTGCTGCTAGTGGAACTTTTGCAGGTTGGATGATGAACGCAAGTCAAGCTGTAACTGGTTTTACTGTAGGGGGTGTAAATGTAGGTGCTGTAATGAAACCTTTTGCTTCTGCTGGTAAGTTTTTAGGTAAAGCTGCTGCAGGAGTTACAGACTTTACAGGTCTTACAACTGAAGCAGGTAGAACAGGAAGTGTACAAGCTTCTACATTATCAGGACAACCTTTTGGTATAGAAAGTACTGCAACAGAAGGAGCAGTGTCTTCAGGAACTCAATTAACAACTGAACAAATATTAGCTGGTGAAACTCCTGCAAGTATAGCTAGAGCAAGTCAAATGCCTTCAGCTCAAGGAGCATTAAATTTACCTTCTACATTACCTTCTAATGTTCCCGGAGCTACTACAGTTTCTGGATATCAGTTAAATATACCAACTACTATTCCCGGAGCTACCGGTGTTAGTGCTGGTGCAGGAGTTACAGAGCAATTAGCTGTAAATGTTCCTAAAGTATTAGGAAAAACTCCAGCTACTGAAGCAGTTAAAACAGGATTCTTTGATACTACTGCTGGAAAAGTTGTATCAACTGTAGGTAGAACTGTAGGAACTGCTGCATTAACTGGAATGACTCAACAATATATAGCTGGAGACCCTGAACAACAAGGTTCTATGGCTGGTGCTGCTGTTGAGGGTGCAGAGTATTCAGACCCTTTAAAGGTATTTGCAGCTCAAAAAGGAATTGATACTGATGGTATTTATCAACATATAATGTATGGTAATTCAGACCCTAGTAGTCAGTATGGTAATGATTTATATAGACAAGCAACATTTGGAGTAGCATCATAATGGGAACACCTAAAAGAAAAGCCAATCCTGTAGTTTCATCAAGCTTAAGTGAAGCTGCTGGTCAAATAGTATTAGATGGATTAGATGCAGGATTTGATATAGAGGATATAGCACCTGATAGAGGACCTAAGATAAGAGGTGAAGCTAAGTTTAGTCAAGAAGGATTAGATAATCTTGTCAACTTGTCAAGTAAAGGTGGACCAATACCGGGACAAAGCTTGACTAGAGATACTGAAGACCCATACCCTTGGGAAACTCCACCAGAGTTTACAAATCCTAGAGAAGCTTTAGATGATGTTGTAGGTTCTATAATGCAACCTGAAGCTATGAAAAATATTGTAAGTGCTTTAGCTCAAGGTGCAGCAGTTGCAGATTTAGGTACTGCTATTTTATACGCTAAGTTTAACGAAGGTAAAATATCTCCAGATGCTATGATGTTGTTAGCTGAACCAGTTATGTATACTATTATGGCTATAGGTGAAGAAGCTAATATTAAATATAATATAGAAGGTAACGATTTAGATGAGTTTGATGATGAAGATGATAAAGAAGATTTTGATAATAAAGTAAATGAATTTAGAAATGTATTAAGTGATATTAAGAAAGGAGCTACTAAAAATATAGAACCTTCTAAAATTGATTCTAATGTAGTCCCTGAAAGTATATTGGCACAAGTAAAAGAGAAAGGTCCAGAGATTAAAAGTTTATTAAGTAAAGGAGAAGAGTAATGGCTATAGAAGATTATTTTAAAGGTAGTAGTCAAGCATACGGACAGTTAGCTGGTTCGTTATTAGCAGGTAGAAGAAAAGAAGATAAGAAAGAAGCTAAGAGAGCTTTACTAGCTTCTGCAGTTATGGCAACTTTTGGAGCTTTACAAAATCAACAAAAACAAAGTATTATTGACGGTGCTAATGATGTTAAAGAACAATATAGTGATATTTTTAATCAGAATAACCAAGAGTTTGAAGCTTATGCTCCAGAACGTGCTTTATTAAAAAGATATAATGATAATCCAGAAACATTTTTAAATGAAGAAGTTGCTAAGATTATAAATAATACTGATGAAGCTGCAGCAGCTAGAGTAACATGGAATGATATAGATAACGAGCCTGATGAAGAACTTAGAAAATCTATGTACGCAGCTCATAACAGCGAAAAACAAAAGCTTATAGATAGGATGGAAAAATTAAAACTAGACCCTCGTGCAACTACAAAGACTTCTACAGAATATAATCAAAAAGCTACAGACGAATATAGAGCTGCATTAGCTTTAGTAGAAAATGACCCAACTAAAAAAGGTTTAATAAAAGCTGCATGGAATAGAATATTTAAAACTAAAAGAGATGATGGTGGAGAGTTAGTTACTACTAATTCAGACCTATTAGATTTACAAGAAAATTTAAGACTAGCTAAAGAAAATAGAACAACTTTTAGAGCTTTAAAAGATAGAGAAGTTGTAAAAAGAAGTTTAGTTAATCCTTTAGTTTTTAGAGATAAAGATGTTGACATGTCTAAAGTTTATTTAGAAGTAGGCAATAAACTTGCAAACGTTGCATCAGGATATGAAAAATATAAAGGTACAGATAGAAGATTCATAGATAGTGTTATTGATACTGTAATTGCAGAAGACGCTACGCTTTCTCAAGAAGAAATATTAAATAAAAGTTTAGGTTTAATTAGAGGTAACACTTTAGATGCTAGTGCTTATTTAACAAGACAAGCTAATAAAGAAGCAACTGGTAGATTACTTATAGAAACATATGATAACCAATCTGAAGATGAAAAAATAGAAGCATTTAAAAAGAATCCTTCTTTATTATATCAAGTAGCAGATGCTTATAATAATGCTGGTGATAGAGCAATGGCTGGTAATATTTTAGAAACTTATAAAGATATAAATCCAGAGTATGAAAATTACGAGCCTAACCCTAATGTATTAACAAATAGAGTAGGAAATATTGAACAGCGTATTAAAAATGACCCTACTCGTGATATATTAATAATACAGGATAGAACATACATGGGTAATTTAGCAAATAGAGTAGCTCATACAGAACATCTTTTTAAATACAATAACCCAGACTGGAGTGAAGAATTTACTGAGCCTGAACTTACAAACGCAGCTATCTCTTTTGTTCTTGATAGAGATGATAAGCAAGACCCTACAAATGTTAGAATGACTAAAGCTCATATGCTTCCTTATAAACAAAATATTACTGAAGAATATATTTTAGATATACTGCCTGACATGGTAAAAGACTTTGACAAATCTTATCCTAATGAAAAAATGAAAGAAAAAGAAATACTTAATTTTCGTAAAGGTTTTATAGGAATGTTAAACAATAGAGAATTAGAACCTGATGAAGTAATGACAATAACTGACAAGCTAGATAACTTACTTCCTATTCCACAAGAAGTTATTGATGAAAATAATATTACTTTAGAATCAATACCTAATATTACAGATATATATAGAGAAAAAGGCGTTATTAAAACACATAAAGGTAGAAAAATAACTTATCTTACTAATTGGGAAGATAACATGGATAAGTTAGATTTATCAAATTTATCTATGGATGATTTAGGATATTTAGCAAGTATACGAGGAGACGAACTTTACAACTATTTAGGTTTAGATACAAATGTAAGCTTAACTCCTTTTAGAGTTCAAGGATTAGGATTTAAAGGTGGTATAAAAACTTTACGTGCAAATGCTAGAGAAGCTATGGAAAGAAGAATGGTGAATGAAAGAAAAATAAGTAAATTTAAAGCTGACGGTATAGTATCTGGAATGTTTATGAATAAAGATAATGACTGGAACACTTTAAAAAACGATGAAACTATAAATACATTTTTTGAAAATTTAAAAACTAATATACTATCTTAAATGGCATACGATTATTTTAACAAACCAGCTTCGTTAGGATATACGTATGGAGCTAAAAGAACTTTAGACGATTTAGAAAAAGATGAAAACTTTTTAGAAGTCTCTGAAAGATTTTTAGGTTCTATAGGCAGAGAGTCTGATGATGTATTTGAATACTTAAGAGATTCAGATTTTAATCTAGTATCTGGGATGAGTAGAGCTATAGAAAGTGGAAACTTTAACGAACAAGAAAAACAAGACTATGCTTATTTAAGACGTGAGTTTGATAATGCTGACTTAGGAAGTCTTAAACAATTTGCAGGTTTAGTAAAAGATGCAAGTATTGATATAGCAACTGACCCTACTTTTATTGTAGCTGCATTTGCTGCTCCTTTTACAGGAGGAACTTCTTTAGCAGCTAAACAAACTATAGGAACTCAAGGTTTAAAAGTAGCTAAAAATTTTGTAGGACCTACACCTGCTTTTGTAGGACCTGCACGTGTAGCAGCAGGAAGTTTAAAAGAAGAAGGTAAGAAGACTGTAAAAAAAGCTGCAACGATTGGTGCATTAGAAGCTGGAGCTTGGTTAGGTCTTGATAATCATTTTAGACAAACTACCGAATTAAATACAGATATAAGGAAACTATATTCACTTCCAGAACTAGCTGGTTCTACTACTTTAGGAGTATTAACAGGTGGTCTTGTAGCAGGTGGAATACAGAAAGCTAGTTTATATTATAGTAAAATGAATAGGCTTTATTCTGATGATGAGTATTTAAAAACTAAAGAAGGAAGCTTAATGGATAAAGTTTATAAAACTTTAGAAATTGCAGACAAGGCTAAAGGTAGTGTTATTCCAATAGGCTCGGCAACATCTTTATTAGATACTAAAGCAAAGTTTTCTCCAAGTACTAGATTATTAGGTAATTTATTTAGAGAAGATTTTGATAGGACATTTACTTCAGTAACTACAAAAAAAGTAGAGCTTGGTCATGGAGAAATGTTAGATAATCTTAGGTCACAATATCATAGAGTGTTTGATGAAGCTACTGCTCCTCTAAGAAAAACAGGAGCTTTTAAAGAAAGTGATGAATTAGCTGTAATAAGAATTATGAGGGGTGCTAAACCTGAGAAGTATGGAGCTGAAGTACAACAGGTTGCTAAAGATTTAGAAGCTTTCTTTAATAAAATATTTGATGATGCTGTTGATGCAGGTCTTATACAAGAAGAAAGAAAACTAGCTAATTACTTTCCTAGAAGTTGGAACAGAAAAGCTATTGAAGATAACAGAACAGCATTTCAACAAAAGTTAATAAATGAAAAAATTGTAAAGAATGAAGCAGAAGCATCAAACTTAGTTGATGGCATGTTAAATAAAAAAAATGAATTGTTTTCTTCTCATTCTGTTTTACTAACACAAGCAAGGGCTTTTAAAAATTTAGATGATAATGCATTTGAAGAATTTTTAACTACTGATTTTAATACTGCTATTAATTATTATATGAATGCAGCTAATACTATTCAACATAAAAAAAGTTTCTTACTTCCAAAATTTACTCGTAAATCAAACGAAGCACAGTTTATAGAAAGGTGGCTAAACCCTATGGATAAAGAACTAAGGGAAGCTAGAGGTCAAAGTAGAGGACTTACTTCATCAGATAAAAAAAGCATAATAAAATTGTATAAGTCTGTAACTGGACAAGTTGATTATTTTGATAGTGGTTTAATGCAGGGTGTTTATGATGCTACAAAACTTGCAAACTCTATAGCTTATCTACCACTTGCAACAGTTTCATCATTGACAGAAGCAATAATACCTCTTACAAAAACAGGAGGTTCTATAACTGGTCCTGCTAAAGATGCACTTAAAGGAGTAGCAGAAGGACATAAAATATTTGTTCAAGATATACCTGTACTTCTCAAAGCAAAACATAAGATGAAAGACTCTGACATTCAAAAAGAAATGCAGCAAGTTTTTATGGCAATGGACGAAGCATTTGCAGAATCTACAAACAGATTAACTGGAGAAGGATTACAGAACGAAGCACTCAAAAAAATAGGTAGAGGATTTTTTAGACTTAATATACTAACTCCTTGGACAAAAAGTGTACAACTTGCTTCTTTTAATATAGGCAAAGGATTAATAAGAGAAAACTTAGAATCTCTTGATAAACTTGCTAAAGAAGGTGTAGATATTTTTGATGAGTCTAGATTGATGGAAAAAGTTTTAGCTGATAAACGTGCTAAAGTAAAATCAACTAGTAAAATAAAAGAAGTTCAAAGATTAAAAAGTGAACTATTTGATTTAGGTATAGATGTAGAAGATGGTATTAGATGGTTAAATAGTGGAGCAAAGACAACTTTTGGTGCTGAAAGAAAAAATGGAGTACTAACAGGAGAAATAAAATATGCTGATGATTTTTATAAGTCTGTAATTCAAGGAGCAGGTAGGTTTGTAAATGAAGTAATTATGCCTGTAGGAAGAGATAGAGCTAGAATACCAGTATTTATGACTAATCCTAAAGTAGATATACTTACACAGTTTTTAAGATACCCTGCTGTTTTTAGTAATACAGTATTAAAAAACTATATAAGGTCTGCAGTTGTAAACCCTAAAGTAAATGGTGCTAAGTTAGGAGCATTTGCTTTAATAACTACAAACATAGCTTTAGCTACGAACTATTGGAGGTCTAATAAAGAAAATAAAGATAGAATAGTTCAAGACGGACTTGAAGGTAAAGATATAAGAAAAGCTTTTCAACGTGTAGGTTTGTTAGGTCCTCTTGATTATGGTTATCGTTTTAAAGATTCTATAGAATACACAAAAAATCCTGCAGTTTCTAGTATTAGTCTAGGTGGTCCAGTTATGACAGATACCTTAGGGTTGCTTTTAGGAAGAAGAGGAGTTACTGAAACAATAGCTAGAAAAGCTCCATTAATAGGTACAGCCGGAATGATAGACACTTATTTTGGAGAGTATTTTGAAGAAAATCCTTATGATGAACTTATAAAAAAAGCTAAAGAAATAGATAAAGAAGGTAATTATCTTTTAGGTATTAAAGATAGACCAAAGGATAGAAAATATACTAGAACATATGAAAGGTCTTATACTAGAAACTATGCAACAGGTGGTTTAGTAGAAGGTAAAGATGATGTTCCTTACACTAAAGAAAACCCTGCTGATAGAGTAGACCCCAATACAGGTAAACCTTATTCTGACCAAATGGCTAGGCTTGGATTAGCTGAAGGTGGTAATCAATCTACAGTTAGAATGATGGAAATAAATAATATACTTAAAGAGTTAGGTTATTCTAAAGAAGCAAGAGCAGCTAAAATAGGTAACATGGGTGTTGAAACAGGCTATACTTATGATTATCAACAAAAACAAAAAAATGGTAGTGGTTATGGTTTATATCAATATGATTTTCAAAAACCTTATTATGATAAATATTTAAAATCTAATAAACTTAAAGATTCTCCTCGTAATCAAATTATGTTTACCCATGAAGTAATAAAAGGTAATGATAAAATAATGGGTATGAATACTAAAGATAGAAAAGCTTTGCAAGATGCTTTTAAAAGTAAAGATGTTAGTTTTATAACACAAATGTTTTCAGAAAAATATGAAAAACCCGGAGTACCTCATTTAGAGGACAGGATAAAAACAGCTAATGAAGTATATAATATTATAGACTAATGATACTTTACACAGAGATACAACTTGAAACAGCTTATAACATTTATAGGCTACACCAGATAAGTCAAGGTATAAACTTTATGGACTTAGAAAGTTTTAGAAAACTATACGAAGAGTTAGTAACAGAGATAGTATAATGGGATTTCCGTTTGAAATAATAACTATGCTTGGTTCTACTGTACTTGGTGGAGTTATGAGTGTATGGGCAGAGAGTCGTAAGGCTAAACAAGACCAACAAAAACTTCTTATAACACGTGGCGAGTTTGAAATGAAAGCTCGTAAAGCTGCAAGAGATGTTAAAGATAAAGGCTTCCAGTGGACAAGAAGAATCATAGCTTTATCATCTGTGTTTGCTATTGTTATACTTCCTAAACTTGTAGCTGTTTATTATCCTAGTGTAGATGTTACTGTAGGTTATACAAACTTTCAACCGGGATTCTGGTTCTTCAAAGAAGGTAGAGATGTATTTGAATGGATAACTTTTCAAGGCTTGGTAATAACACAATTAGATACCAACTTAGTATCAGCTATTATAGGTATGTACTTTGGTGGTAGTTTAGTTAAGAAGTAATATGAACGATTGGGTAAACGCTATAGAGACTATTGGTATTCCGGCAGCAGGTGCAGCAGGGTTAGGATATCTTGTATGGGTACTCTTTAAATCTTTAATAGCAGACATACATAAGAAGTTAGATACGCAACACGGTATGATAGTTGCATTAATAGATAGAATAAGACAGATGGATAACGATATGATTAGAATAGATGCCATGTGTCGTGCAGCAATGGGTTTGAAACCTGATATAGATAGGATAGCTAGAGCAGATGGACAGAAAGACCAACGAAAAGATTAAATTAGAATTACCACTTATAAGTATATTTGTATTTTTATTTATAGTAAGTGTGTTAGAGAATATATAATGAAAATAAAACCAACATTTAAAAGTAAAAAGAGTGAAAGGAACTGCATGTTCTGTATAACCTTTTGGTCTATGCTAGTTATGTTTTGGTCTGTAGGAAGTATTGCAGATGAAATAGTATTTAAGTTTAATAGTCCTAGCTTTAGTGGTATAGGAACTTCATCACATTATCTTACAATTCAGAACCAAGAGTTCAATCGTAAAGAAGCATTAAAGGCAGAGATAAAAGCTTTGCAAGACCAGATAGAAAGAGACAAAGAGAATACAACACTTGCAAGATTTATAAGAAATTTAGAGTCTAGAATATATGCACAATTATCTAGACAGTTAGTAGAAAATTTATTTGGTGAGACTCCAAGTGATAATGGCGTACTAGAATTAGAGGGCAACAGAATAGAGTATAGTGTTGTCGATGGAATAATAACTTTAAACATAACGGACAGTGATGGGAATACGACAACTATATCTTTGCCTATCGGTAGCTTTACTTTCTAGTTGTGCTGTACTAAATCAGAATCAAGACTTAGTATTAACACAAGATATAAAGCCTAGTTCTACATTAGATTTACAGTCAGAAGAATTAAAAAACTTACCAAGTGCAAAAGCAAGACCGACTATAGCTATATACCCCAATAGCTTTAGAGATTTAACAGGTCAACGTAGAAGTAATAGTTCGTTTGCTTTGTTTAGTACAGCTATTACACAAGCTCCTGAAGCATTTTTAATTAGAGCTTTTAAACATGCAGCAGGTGGTGAATTTTTTAGAATAGTAGAACGTGTAGGTTTAGATGACCTAACAAAAGAAAGACAATTAATTAGAAGTACTCGTAAAGAATTTAAAGAAGATAACAAAATGCAACCTCTGCTATTTGCAGGGTTATTGGTTCAGGGAGGAGTTGTTAGTTATGAGGCTAACCTCAAATCTGGAGGTGCTGGTGCTAGATATCTAGGTATAGGTAATAGTAAACAGTACAGAGAAGATACAGTTACTATATCATTACGATTAGTTTCTGTGTCAACTGGAGAAGTGTTAATGGAAACTTTAGTTTCTAAAAGCATTATATCCACAAGTATTTCTCAGGATGTGTTTCGTTTTATAGAAGCTGGTACTGAACTGGTAGAAATAGAAGGAGGAGTTGCTGAGAACGAGAGTGTTTCTATAGCTTTGCAAAAAGCAATAGAGACTGGAGTATTAAATATAATATATACAGGAATACAGAGAGGGTATTGGGAATATGAAAACATTAAAATTAATGAGCCTAGTTGTGATGACGAGTGCATCGCTGCTATACGGGGCTGATAACGAAATATATGTTGACCAATCAGGTGCTACAGCAAATATTGATTTAGAACAACTTGGAAACTCTAATATTATTGGTGGACTAAATTCTGTTGCTGGTACTTTAACAGCACTAGACTTAGACGGTTTGAATCTTACATTAGATATAAATCAAATCGGTGATTCCAATAAATTCTTAGGTGATATTCTTGGTGATAACATCACAGGTTTCTTTGAGTTTGATGGAGATAATAATAACTTCACAATACAAGGAGACCCGACAAACACATACGGAATAGATAGTTCTGATTTCAATGTTGATGTTACTGGAAGTTCTAATGACTTTACATTAGACGTTGGTACATCTGCACTTGCAGGTACACTTGATTTAGATTGGATTATCAACGGTGATGGTAACACATTTGATTTTGATATTAACTATGATGGAGCTACTAACTACGTAGATGTAGACGGTGATAGCAACACAGTAAACTTTACAGGAAGTGGATATGCAGATGGATATTTTTACCTTGACCAAACAGGTGACAACAAAACATTTAACATCATCCAATCTTCAACATTGGTTTCTGACTGGTTACAAATTAATTCTACCGGTAATGGTGGCACTATTTGTGTTATTCAAAATGACGGTGGTACAACTACAAGCTGCTAATATTGGAAACATAACAGAACTTAATGGAGCTGGTAGAGTAGTCAGAGAAGTCCAAAAGGACTTAGAAGACACTTACCAAGCTTCATTAGATTTTAACATAGAAAGTTACGATAATGTCCAAACTTCTAACGGGAGATTGGGCATTACTTTTTTAGATGACAGTCAAGTTAGACTTACTGAACATTCTGAATTAATAATAGATGAGTTTATATACGACCCCGACCCATCTAAATCTAAGATG
>Ga0209603_1003564_pt1 | contig 13398 bp, 9 predicted proteins | sample COGITO_mtgs_1206_FD_184812 | JGI IMG/M metagenome (GOLD analysis project Ga0209603, IMG submission 184812) | Pelagic marine microbial communities from North Sea - COGITO_mtgs_120607 (SPAdes) (version 2) | ecosystem: Environmental > Aquatic > Marine > Epipelagic ... | reverse complement strand
AATCTGAAAGTAAATAATCTGAAAGTTTATCTACTTTTAAGGTATATTTTAAAAGACGATTGTCTATTTCTTTTAATCCTAACTTAAAGGAATATAAGATAACAATATCGTCTAATATAATTTTATGTAATTTTATTAAATTAATTTTTTTAAGTTTAGAAAATGATCTGGCTTCTGAAAGATATTTAATTATTCTACCTCTAATAATTAATGAACGTAAGTAGACATACACATGTTTGTGATAACCACCAAAAATTTCATCTGCTCCTTGACCTCCAAGATTTACTTTTACATTGCATTGATTAATTGATTTATTTAAAATAAATTGAGAAAAATAAGACATTGATGATGGAGGAAATTCGATAGCATAAATATGATCCTTGAAAGAATCAAAATCTAAAAATTCAATAGGATTTATAAACGTTGATTTAAGTTGGAATTGTTCTAATAACTTATTAATGAAAAATGATTCATCATCATCAGTATTTGGAAAAATTGCAGAGAATGACTGTAAATTATTAGATTTGAATGAATTTAAATTTGAAATTTTCTCTAAAACTAAAGATGAATCAACGCCTCCAGAAATAGCAATACCTATTTCTACATCGGATCTTGTTCTTAAAGAAACTGCATCTTGAAATAAATTATTAAATTCTTCAAGTGTTTCACCTAAACTAAAATGACTATTTGTTTGAATATCTAAGTAATAATATTTTTTAATAGTTGATAAATCTTTTTCAGGATTTACTATTTCGTAAGCTCCTTTTTTAAATCTATTAATCTCATTAAAATATGTTTCTGTTTCAAATGGTTGATAACCAGAATCTAAAAATAATTCGCAATTTTTTTCATTAAATGTAATTTTTTCTTTGAAATATTTCAACTGTTTAATTTCAGAGAAAAATATCTTAACCTTTGTAGAGTTAAATTTATATAATGGTTTTATTCCATATCTGTCATTTGATATAATAATATTTTTTTTATTACCATCCCATAAAACAAACGACCACATTCCATTAAATTTATTTAAAGAATTAACTCCCCAGTGGTCATATGCTTTTAAAAGTACTTCTGTATCTGAATCTGTAATAAAATTATATCCTAATAATTTAAGTTCGTTTCTAATTTCAATATAATTATAGATTTCACCATTATAAGTCAACCAACTTTTATTAAAATTCATTGGTTGATGACCTTTAAATGATAAGTCAAGGATTTTCAATCTCCTATGACCTAAAATCAGGTTAAAATCGTCATTTTCATTAAACTTAGTTTTAGAAAAACATTCATTGGGAGTATCAACAGTATCAATAACCTTAGAATTACCAGTTTTGGTATTTATTAGCACAATACCTTCACCATCTGGTCCTCTATGCTTTATACTTTTTAATGAATGTTTAAAATTTTGAAGATCAAAAACGGATATCTTACTTTTAGAATAATATGAAAGAATCCCGCACAAATTATAAATTTATCTTTCTAAATGAATAAGGTTGTAAATCAAAAATTTTAAAGAAATTAGAAGTGGACATATTCAAGCTTTCATCTATTAATTTTTTTAATTCTAAAGTTGAACTTGCACAAATATTTGATAACGGAGAGTTTATTAAAGGGAAATCAGGATTGTTAGGAAACAATATAGATTTAAAACCGCAATAAAGCCTCTCATGAATTACAGAGGAATTAAAAGAAATTCCTAAGTCAATTTTATCAAATAATTGAGCAGTTGATTGGTTGTAATTTAAAAATTCAAAAACAATATCACTACCCAGTATATTAGAATAATGAGTTTTTAAATCTTTAATACTATATTTTTTTTCTTTTGGATGAAGTAATATAAATAATTTATTTTTTTTATTTTCCTGAACAATTTGTTTTATAACTTTTAACACTTTTAATTCTATTTTTGTAAAATCGACACCTTGGAAAATTGCATTATTTTTATCTCTAACCCATGAAGCTGTTGAATAAAACCCAATTGTATTAGAGGGAGTAGAAGAATCTTGATTATATAAGTTCCGGTAAGAAAAAGATCTTTCTGGTCCTAGAATTTCAACATCAGAAATTTGAGTGCAAATTTGTTTAGATTTTAATTCATCATATTGGTAAGAATTACATAATAATAATTTATCACACAGAATAAATTGATTCCAAAAAATTAAAGGTGTATCTGAGGAAATTTTCACAACTTCAATCCCTGTATGATTAATTATTACTTTAGAAAAGAAATTTGATTCTCTTTCATAAATAGAAAAATAATAAATTTTATTTAATTGATTATTTTTACGTAAAGTTTTAAGAAGATTTGAAATTACTAATGAATATTCAACAAATAATGCTATTGACGATTGATATTTAAAAAACTGACTTAATACAAAAAAAATTAAAACAAATGGTAAGGAAATAGCAATAAAAATAACTTTTTCAAATCTAGATTTAAAACAACATAAATCGCAATAGCTAATAAAATTAAAATTTTTATTTTTAAGATAATAGGACAAGAATTCTATTCTTATTTTCTTAGATTTTGAGGAATTATCAAAAATTAGAATTTCATTATCATTTAATTTATTTAGAGGACTAATTTTATAAGCTAAGACTTTGAAATAGTATTTAATAACAATAAGTCTATCATAAGTTGATTTTTCTGTAAATTTAAAAGACTTCCCAAATAAGTGTTCTATTACGATCCTATAGGAATTTGATGGGTAAAGTTTAAATGGTTTGAGAACAATAAAAAATATTAAACTTAAAAAGAAATTTAAAAACACTTTTAATGGACTAATAGTTTTTGATTTATAATATTATTATCGTTTTCTAATGAAACAATATATAAACCTTTTTTAAGATGATTAACGTTTATGTTTTTTGAAAAACGTGTTTTCAACAACAACTTTCCTTCTAAGTTGTAAATTGAAACATATTTAAAATTATTAAAGTTTTTAAAATGAACAGAATTATCAAAATACAGAACGTTAGTATTATTGATTTTATCTGTTGCTATATTTAAAAATGTTTGGTCTACAATAAAAATTAATTTAGAAAAAATATCTTGACATGAGAGTGAACTATCTATGGATGAAGTCAAGATAACATTGTAATTGCCTGAAGAATTATATTCATGTAAGGGATATTTTTCATTAGAAAAAGTTCCATCTCCAAAATCCCAAAAATAGACAGATGTCCCTGTAGAATGATTATTGAAATATATACTGGTATTACCAGAATCGATATAAAACGTATCAGATACTGTGGTGAAATTTGAAATCACATTTTCAGGTTCAAGAATGAAAATATCTTGACTTTCAACGGAACATCTTCCATTATGGTTTGTAGAAATATTGAAAACACCTGCATTTAAATTATTAAAAGATAATGAATCACTACTTGCTATAACAGAATCCAAAACTAAAGCTGAAGAATCAAGTAAATTAAAATAACTTCCTTGAATACCATTTCCATATAATTTTACAAATGCAGAACTGTCTTGAAAACAAGTTGAATTTGTTACATGGATATCGTAATCTACTTCAATATTCATTTTAAATCTTGGTGAAATAGCTGTTGAATCAGAAATAAATATAAAATTTGAGTCTAGTCTTAAATCTGTAGAAATTCCAGTATGTAAATCTTCAACTGAAATACAAGATCCAATCATAAACTGAGAAATATTTTCAAAATCAATTGTATAGTTGCCATGTGCTAAACTTCCCACCTTTACATCAAAAAACAAGACCTCGTCTTGGTTGTTATTGATACAAATTCTATCTAGGTCATTACTATCGTTATCTAAAAAATATATATTGGGGGCATATTCAGGATATGGAGAATAAAATTTAGTAATCTCATTTAAAGAATCGTAAGCAGATGAAAAATTGGGACTCACCTCTACATGAGCATAATCAAAATATGAATTTTGATCAGATGTTATTTTAATACTAAGTGGTAAATCTATACCATTTACAGATTTCACAAAACCTGCTTGTGAGTTTATTGTTTGATTTACATTAAAACTAATATTTCCACTGGAATTAGCATTTATAAAGAATCCTTGGCTATGTGGAATATTATTCGTGCTAGATAAAAAATTTCCAGCATCTCCGCTGAATATCCAATGCGCATTTTGGATAGAATTTGCACCTTGAAATACACTCCAATCTATCGTGGCTGGATAGGGATTAGAAACTAAATTATAACCATTTCCATTTCTAGTAACAGGATAAGAAATAGCATCAAAATTTGGTGATCTGGCGCCTCCCATAATTAATGTTTTAGATCCAGAACTAGTGTAGATAAGAGTACCATTACCAGCTGAGATAGATTGATTAATACTTGTTACTTCTGAATAATCGTCGGTTACTTCATTGTAAGATAAAACGCTGTAAAAACTACCGCAGCCTGCATAAGAGAAATTATTTCCAGCAGAAGCACCGTTAACTCCGCAAAATATAAACTCATCGTCAACATCGGATAAAGTTGAATTTTTGACTGGCGAGCATATCATTCGCCAACCATTGGAAGAAGCATTATAAAATCTTTCTACGTTAAATGAGCCAGAAGAGTAAGAAAAATCTGAAGCATTATTAACTTTAATCATACCAGCATTATCTGCAATTGTGCTCTTTAAAACAATATTAGCTCCATTTTGGGTGAAAGATCCAGATGAAGACTCCATTACCTCTTCAATATTAATGGTTCCTGATGATAATTGAAGTCCATTTGAATTATTTAAAGTTAATTTTTTAACATTTAAAATTCCAGAACCCGAAATATCCTGAGAAGATAAACCATTAAAATTAATATTTAAACCAGAAGAAGAAGGTGTGAAAGTAGCATTATTAATAAAATTTCCAGTAACATTAAAATCTGAGTTGTAAGAACATGAATTAGAAATTGTTAAATCTTTATAAGTCGAACTTACCGGTATGGGTAAATTTCCAGAGTTATTCCAGTTTAAGTGTCCACTTGTAGTAGTAAAGGATAAACTTGTAGAAGTTCCTGAAGTGAAAAATCTAGAGTCGTTAACAATTACTGTTCCTTCATTAATAAAGTTTGTCCCAGAAAGTCCCCTAACTTGATTATTTAAAGTTAAAATATTACCATTATTCACTTTAAAAGTTCCAGATGAAGCTAAATATAACCTACCATTAACTGTAAGATCAGATATAAATTCTGTAGTTCCGTAACCTGATTTTATCTCAGCAGATGGAATTGTACCAGTATTAGAAAAATTATTATTAGTAATAAAATATAATATTCCCGCGCCTGAAATAGTTCCACTATTAGTAGAAGTAATTGCAGTTAAAAAAACATTATTAGATCCCCATACTCTAAATTCATGAGTTGAATTTAAAATTAAAGTTCCGTTATTAGTAAAACTAGATACTTCAGAAATAGTTGAGCTAGAAGCTGTGATTGTATGTCCAACATTAATTATAATCTCATCACCTCTATCTGGTACTCCATCCGAATCGGTACCACTAGTAATACTCCAGGGTGAACCTGGATTACCAACTGGATTATCAAAATCTCCACTTGTGGTAGAAGTAAAAATAGCAACTTGAGAGTATCCAATGGTTGTAAATAAAAATAAATTAAATAAAAAAAAGTAACATTTAGAACATGTAATCATCATTTCAATTTAAAGATTTAAAAGATCACCTTAGATATTATTCTGTTATTATTGTTTTTCAACTCAATTATTTTATTACAGTTTTTGAACAATTTATGATTGTGAGCAATAATAATCAAAGTTAAACCATTATTATTAAGTTCTTTTAATAACTTAAAAATTTCTTCTTCTGTTTTATGGTCTAATGAATTAGTAGATTCATCTAAAATTAAAATTTTCCTATTATTATATATTGCCCTAGCTATGCCTATTCTCTGTTTTTGGCCTCCAGAAATAAGCGAACCAAGCTCACCAATTTTTGTATCAAACTTATTTTCAAGAGAGTTTACAAAATCTAATAAATTAACTTTTAAACAAATAGAGCGTAATTTCTCCTCGTCTTGAATATCAGAACCAAATAAAATATTTTCTTTAATTGTGCCATCCATTATATAAACATCTTGTTGAACGTAGCCAATAATATTTTGCAATGATTTATTATTATTCATTTTTTTTCCATTAAAAAAAATGGCACCATTTTTTGGTTTAAAAAATCCTAAAATAATATTTATAAGAGTAGTTTTACCTGAACCAGACTCTCCTAAAACCCCAATAAAATCACCACGATTAATTTCAATTGATAAATTATTTATAATATTTTCTTTTTCATAATTAAAGGAAATGGAATTAAGTGAAAGAGAAGTAAATTCTGATGGAGATTCAGTCGAAAAAGGGTCTTTAATTATTGCTTTTAATGGATTTATAATTTCAAAAATATATTGATACCCCTTAAGCAGCAACATTGATTGAATTAACCTATTTGTTAATGGAATAATTCTAAACAAAGAGACTGAAAATACAGTTAAAAAAATTGAAAAACTATTTTTATCATTCACGAAAAAAAAACCGTAAATTATCACAACTATCAACATAAAAACAATTGAAATCTCTACTATTTTAACGGGTATAGATTTAAACAAAGATTGCCAACCAAAGTAATAGTTTTTTTTTGAAAAATTAGATTTGAAGTTATTCATAAAATAATCCTCTTTAGAAAGAATTTTCATATCTACAAAACCAAAAAAAGATTGATATACCCATTGATTAACTTTAGGAGTTAAATCAATGATTTTTCTAGAATAATATTCTATTTTATTTCTTGAAAAAAAATATGCAAAAATAAAAGGAGGAAAAACAGTCAAAAAAATAAGAGTTACTATTTTCCAATCATAAATCACTAATGAAAAAAGAATTACCATTAAAACTAGAATTTCTGTTGTAATTAAAATGGTCGGTTGAATTATAAAGTTTACTAAAAAATATGGTATCGTCACAATATTTCTTTCAGCTATTGTAGATTTTAATTTTTTAATATTTAATAAATTTAATCCGGTTAATAGCTTAAACTCATGGTATGTGAATTTTTGACCAACATATAGACCAAAATTTATTTGTTTTTTTTGTATAAAAATCGATAATAGATTTTTTAGTAAAAAAATGAATAGAATAGAAAAAAGAAAAAATATTAAGATATTTTTTTGAGATGAAAATCCAATATAATTAACAATTCGAGATATGTAATAATTAGACAAAAGAACTTCAAAATCTAATGCTATTAATATTATAGGAAAAATTAAAGTAAGACCAACAAGTTCAATAAATACATTAATTAAAACTAAAATAGTAACTAAAATAGATTTAACTTTTAGTTCTTTATCAAATAGTAAAAAGATTTTAGATAAGGTTTTAAAATAAATATTATTTTTCATGCCTTATTAATTCGAATTCTTTAGAAATATTCTTTATTGATGATAGATCGTCCATTGTCATAGCTCCAAGGTGAGCTTGTTCTGTAATAAATTGATGTGAATTCTGCAAAGTGAAATGTTTCTCTAAATAGGATGCCCCATGAGCGGATGCATATAAAGCACCGGAGTTACCAAGAGTATGATCTGAAATTCCTTTGAAGCACGATTTATTAAAATCCGGCATTGAAAATTCATCAACTCTAGTTGGGTATTTAACTATGCAGTAAAGATAGGTTGCATGATCGAATTTTTGAACACGATCAGGATGTAAATCAGATGGTATTGAAACAAATGTTGGAATATTTTGCTTCATAATTTCTTTAACTAAATCTGGGCTTTCTAAATGCATTCTAGCAGCTACTTTTAAATAAGGAAGGTTCAACTTCAAACACCAATCCATTCTATCCAATGTAAAAGGAGTAGCAAACAGAGGTATATTTAAATTATCTGCAAAATTCTTAAGTCTTTCCAAATCAGAATATGTCATAGATAAATAAGCTCTCTCTGATCCAAACTGGGTTTCAGTATATAACTGGACTTTGATGGCATCAGCTCCGGCTAACTTAGATTGCAAAATCATTTGTTCTGCTACTTCTAATTTACCGCTAAACTGTGGTGATATTTCTGAAATTATAAACATATTATTTTAATTCGTATAATTTTAAATTGTAAAATTTTAAAGACTTTTTTTCTATCAATGTAAATTTACTACTATAAATGTTTTCTTCATTCTTAACTCTCATTTCTTTTTTTAAAACATATTTTTTTTTATCAGGTTTATCAAGATCTAGGGTTAGAAATGAATTCGAATCGTAATTATTTGAATAAGGATTTAAAATAGGAATAGAGTTTGTATATAAACTATAGGAATGAGGAAAACCGTCAATTAAATATTGATCTTCAAGCAAGGGTTTTAATTCAGTTAGGTAGTTTCTTAATTCAAATTTTTTATTTACGTAAAAAACATTCAATAAAATTATTGAATTCAATACAATAATAAAAGAAAATAATATTTTTTTGTAAGATGATTTAATTATCATAAAATTTGAAATAATAAATAAAGTAGTTATTGTAATTGGAATTAATGAAATAGAAAAAGAAAGATTTTCATAATAACCATAATTAAACCCTTCCCAATATTCATATGAATTATTTATTCGATAAGAATTAATCATTATAGGAAAGGTCAAAACAGACGGAATTATTAAATTCCTTGAACTATACTGGGAAAGAGATTTGAAAAATTCTATTCCAAAACAATAAACAAATGGAAGCAATACAATCCATTTTTTAAATGGATAACTATTTAAAAATATAGCTTGAAAAAAAGCAAATATTATAACAAAATATAATAAATCAGTACTTTTTGATTTAAATCCTTTTTGAATTAATTCTTTAATTCTAAATACAAATCCATAAACCAAAAAGAACAACCAAATAGAATTAAATCTAAAAAGATTTGTGTAAAAAATTGAAGAATAATTTCTTAAGGCAGAAGCTATAAAGTGTGAAGTCCCATTATAAACATCAACTGAAACTGCACTTCTTTTATCATTGAAATCCATAAATATCTCCAAATAATCTACTAAGCTAAAACTCATAAAATAAAGAGTAATTAAAAATAAAATAAACGAAGATAAGCAGCCTAAAATTAGAAAATAAATTAGTCTTATATTTTTATTTTCAATGATATAGGTCAAAAAATAGAATACCACACCAAAAACAAAAAATATATTATAGACATAAACAAATAAAACAGAAGATATTGCAAGGAAAGAAACTATAAAAATTTTCTTCCTAGGATCTTTAATATGGTAATAGCAAAATAAAGCAAAACTTATAGCAAGTATTGAATAAATCTGAGGTGTCTGAAACCTACTAAAATTGAAAAAATAAAAATCTGTTAAAAGCAACAGTATTAGAAAATATTTTTGTGTTTGCGAATGAATATATTTTTCAGAAATTCTATATAAAAAAAAAATAATTATGATTGACAAAAGCGGAATCATAAACCTAAGTCCCCAATAATTATTTCCAAGAGCATGAAATGAAAGATAGGTTAAAGGAGTACTATACAAACAAACTAGATCTCCAGAATGTGAACTATAATTGGTGTCTGTTTTTTCAACGTCATTATAATATCTTAAAAGAGCACCTATTGAGTAATATGATTCATCTTCTTGCGAAATTCCAGAAATCATGTAGGATGGAACATCTTGATCTAAGTAAAGAAATCTTGAAAAACACAAAAGCAATACAAGAATTTTAATTACTAATTTCATGATTTCAAGAGATGAAAATTTTTGTATTTATAAAATTAAATAAAAACTTTTTAAAACTATTTGAATATTCTTTTGCCTTTAATAATGACTCTATTTTATCTTTTTTAACAAATTCAAAAATTTTTGAATCATCAAGTATATAATCTAGATGCTCTTTATTGTTAAAATTAATTATTGAATTTATTGAAGCATTGAAACCTTTCTTTTCTCTATCAAGTCTTACTTTATTATTTAAGACACCCTGCATAGAGGTTCTTAGTAATTTTTTGGCATAACCGTTTTTAATAAGAAGCTTACTCGGAATAGAATAAACGAACTCAAATAAATCTTTATCTAAAAAAGGACTTCTATTTTCTAATGAATAAAACATTGAGTTTAAATCATCTTCATGTAAAATAACTCTTACTACTTCGTGGAACATCTCATTCATCATTCTATTTCGAAGTAAGGAAGGTGTGTAATTAAATTCCTTGAACTCTTCTTTAAAAGGTGTTTTTAGAAAATCGGAAAAATAATCATTATTTAAATAAATATGATTTCTTAAATTTGGATTTTCAAAATACAAATCATGTTTCCTAAGATCAGGATGACGAACATATTGAAGTGTTTGACTTTTCCAGTCTAATAAATATGTTTCAAAATCTTTATCATTTTTAATCTCGTTAAGATGCAAATTGAAATGATCATAATAACCCGTAAAAATTTCATCGGCTCCTGTTCCAGATATAGAAATTTTAAATCCTTTTGATGATATAGCTTCAGATATCAAAGAATGAATGAAATAACTTATTGTAGCAACTGGTGCATCATGGTATTTCACAAGGTTTTCAAGTCGGGTTATATTATCGTTATTAGAGTCTAACTTAACTTTGAAACTTTTACAACCAATATCATTAACGGTTGATTCTATATTGTCAAGCTCATTATATCTTTTGTCATTATCAATAATTGAGAATGTAGTAACATCATAATTAAACTCTTTGGCTGCTAAAGAAACTAAACTAGCTGAATCCACTCCACCACTTAGGCAAAATGCGAGCGGAACATCAGATCTCAACCTTAGTTTTAAACTTTTCTTTAAAAAGTGATTAACACCCTCAATAGCATCAGTTTCTGAAATATTTGTTGGAGAATAAGTTGGTATCCAATACTTATATTGATTAAACTTATTATTCGATAAAGATAAATTTGTTGCAAATTCAAGCTCCTTAATTCCATTATAAAAAGTTTCTGAAGTTTTATGAAGTGATTTATGTCCATTAACTAAATATCTTTTTAAATGATTGGTATTTATTATTAAACTATTTCCAGATAATTTCTTAATGAACTTAATTTCAGATGCAAAATAAAAACCTTCAGATGACTCATAATAAAACAAGGGTTTTTCTGCAAAACGATCTCTGGATAAAAAAAGTTTGTTTTTGTTTTTATCATAAATCGCAAAGCTCCACATTCCTTCAAATTTATCTACACATTTTTCGCCAAATATTTGGTAGGCTTTAATGAGAACTTCTGTATCAGATTCTGTTTTAAAAGAAACACCCATTCCTACTAGTTCCTCTTTAATTTCTACATAATTATATATTTCTCCATTAAAAACTAGTATACAATTATTGTCTAAATAGGGCTGGTTTGACCTTGGGTCTAAATCTATAATCGACAATCTAGAATGTAATAATGAAATATTGGAGTTATTATGAGAAAAGTTAAAGTAACTCTGAAAATCAGGTCCTCTATTTTTCATCAAATTTAATGTTTCAACAATGTTGATTTTTGAAATTTCTTTTTTCCCAATAAAACCTGCAATACCGCACATTAAATAAATTATTTTATCAATTTAAATTGAATGTAAAAATAAAAGTAGAGTTAAATAGTAACAATAAATACTTATTTTAAAATGATGTAACTGAGTTTTCTAATTTATTCAAATCTTCAATTGTATGAATATCAGCACAATCAAAAGTAATAAACCCACAATGTGCACTTAAATAATTATTTTCAATCTTATCAGCTCTTATTATTCTATATGCTGCATTTTGAATACCGTTTCTATCTGCAGACATAACTTCCCATAAATTATGTTTTATCATAAACTCTATTCCTTTTTCAATTTCTTTACAAGTGATTTCTGGAGAGTTAGCTTGTGGAATTATTACAATATCTGGTCTGCCATCTTTTAGTAATTGTTCATGCTTAAGAACTTCTCTTACAGCGACTATCTTGGGGGTTTTATCGTCTGAAATATTTGGGTGTCTTTTAAGGGGTTTGGCGCCGAAATTTTTTGAAATATTTAATATTTCATCATCATCTGAACTAACATATATCTCATCAATTTTTTTTGACTGTTTACATGCTTTAATGGCATAAAATATCAAAGGGTTACCTTTAAATAGATAAATATTTTTCTTCTTTAAACGTTTAGACCCTCCTCTAGCAGGTATTATTGCAATTATTCTCAATTAATATAGTTTAAAATGTCCTTAGCTATTACCTCCGCACCATTAATTGGTAGCTCGTGGTTTAGCATATTTGTTTTTAATGAATTAAACTCGTTTTTCAAAAAAATTGGGAGAAAACTATGTAAACCAAGACGAAATTCATCAATTGAAACAAAGGAAGCAAGACCTTGATTTTTTAAATTTATTATATTTTCGTTTATTTCAGGGTTCATGGCTTCTCCTATTAACAGCATAGGTGTTCTGCAAGCTATACATTCTGAAATTGTGTTAAATCCAGCTCTTGCAATAACTAAGTCCATAGATTCTATATAGTCCATCATCAAATGAGATTTAGGGATGTTTTTAATATTTTCAAAGTCTGAATGGTAATCATTCGCTAAGAAAAATTGAATGTCTTTTAAATTTGCAAGATTTTCAAGAGACTTTTCGATATGAAGCTTAAGTAAATTAGATCCACTGTCTATAATTAAAATTTTAAAATTAGAATTCTTAATATTGATTGTCCCTAAATTATTTTTTTCTCTAACAATTAGAGGAACTTGAACTGAGTTTTTATAATGTTTAAGAATTTCAACTGGTGTAAATAATGGAAAGTAAATTTTATCTGCCTTATTGGCAAAATTAAAAAATAAATTCATGACCTTTGAATTAATTGTTGGTGGATATAATTTACTAAAAAACCAATCCCAAGTAAAATGTGCTACTCCAAAAGACGGAATTTTATTTTTTTTTCCTAATAGAAATGCTTCATAAACAAAATCAGAAATTAAAAAATCAAATTCCGATAAATCTTTTTCTTTACTTATAAATTCAGCAGACTTTAAATCATAATTCTTGTAATGTTTTTTTATTTTTTCTAAATCTGGAGAACCACTTCCCAACTTTTGCCATGATATGTTATTGTATTTATTAACGAAATTTCCTTTTCCAAAAATATCTTTAGCAGCTTTTAAATGATTTTGGGTTTGTAGAGTAAAATCGACCTGCCTATTGGAATAATCATGTAGCTTTTCTAGAATAGCTTTTTGTCTTACAATATGGCCATATCCTTCATCAGAAAGATAGATTTTATAATTTAACACAAATCTTATTTTTCATTAGAACCGTATCCATATCCATATCCATATCCATATCCATATCCATATCCATGTCCATATCCATATCCATACTTACCGTAGTAGTATTTAAGTCTGCTTTTTCTAACTCCATTTAAAATAATTGCATTGCTTTTAATCTTT
>Ga0209603_1003557_pt1 | contig 13415 bp, 19 predicted proteins | sample COGITO_mtgs_1206_FD_184812 | JGI IMG/M metagenome (GOLD analysis project Ga0209603, IMG submission 184812) | Pelagic marine microbial communities from North Sea - COGITO_mtgs_120607 (SPAdes) (version 2) | ecosystem: Environmental > Aquatic > Marine > Epipelagic ... | reverse complement strand
TAAATTTCATCATGATCATAAGTAAATGTTACTTCTTTTTTATTAGTAAATGTAATTACTGTATTTGTACCGAGTAAAGATTTTCTTATTACAAATCTTTTTGTTGTTAAGTTATTAGTTTTCATATTGTTATTATTTATTTTGTTTAGTTATTATTATTATCATTATTAGTTCGTTGTTAGTTTGTAAGAGTGTAACTTTGTTTATTAGTTTAAAAAGTTAGTAGAGTACTACACATGTTGTCTAACTAATTTACTATATTCCGTTAAAAGAAATGTAGTTAATTATTCCAGTAGTTACTATATTATAAGTTATTAAAGTGATTACTGTTATTATAAATGTGAGTGGTAATATTAATTGTTTCATGTTATTTAGTTTAGTTATTTATTAGTTTATTTACATTAATATAATCATTATACTATCGTAGTAACTATGTATAAATAGTTTAGTTTGTTTATATTATATAAAATATGATACACAATAATGCATTGACATAATGTGATATATTAAAATAAAATTATATAAAACATATGGGGCCCGCAATTATATATTTCATTTTCTATTTTACACAAAATTATATTGTGGTAGTGCTATATACCACTTCTCAATTTCTAATATGTTTTTTTTTATAGTGACATTTGCCTATTAAAGCTACCTAATAACAGGCATGTGTCACCCTTGTTATATGTAAATAATAAAATTTATATGTAAATAACTATACTATACCCTATATGTAGAAATGCATGCAACAAATAGGATTAAAAAACAAACTACATACAAAATAATTATTATGGAAAAAGCAGGAATGGACGAAGCTCCAGCGCTGTTTGGGAGAAAAGCCCGAGCAAGAAGAAAAGAGCGTAGAGCAAAGCGTCAAACTAGAAGAGCAGATCGTATCGAAAAAAGAGGCGGTAGTGCTGGACGGGTTGAAAAATTAAGAGGTAGAGCTTCTGGAAACAAAGCTCAAGCTAAAGAAGCCTTAGAAAAAAGAATGGCAAAAAGAGCTGGAAGAAAAGCACGAAGAAATAAAATGAAAGATGCAGTAAAAAAAGGTGCTGGAATTTTAGGTAAAAAAGCTAAAGGTGCTGCTAGAAAAGTAGCTAAAGGTGCTGGAAGTACTCTAGTTGGTCAAATTGGAAAAGCTGCTGTTAAAGGAGCAAAAAATCTTAAAGGTTCTGGAAAAATAAAAAAGGCTTTAAAAAAATCACCAGCAGGTAGAATTGTTAAAAAAGCAGCTGGCGTAGGTAAAAAAGCAATTAAAGGAGCTAAAAGAGTAGCAAGAAAAACAACTGCAGCTGTTGCAGCTTTTAAAGGTACTGCAAAGTACGGAGAAGGTATGCATATGGAGTCAGCATCTATGGAAAAGAAAAACCTAATGACAGAAAACCCAATCGATAATGACATGTCAAGAAAAGCTGATTCACCAGCTAAGTACGGAATGGACAAAGGTGGTATGGGAATGTACGGAAAAGGTTCTAAAATTTCTTACGGTCATAGATCTGGTATGAATATCAAATCATACGCTAAAGCTGGTGGAAAAACTGGAGGATTATCTAGTTATTCTAACAAACCAGGTATGTTAAATAAACACATGAAGCGTAAATAGTTACTTGTGGCTATTATTTATTCATATCCTATAAAAATAACCCCAAACGGAGGTGATACTATGATCATCTCCGATTTGGAGGATAGAAAATTAACAAAACAGATCACATTAAACTCATTAAAAACGTTAATTGACACCACTTACACGTTAAATAGCAAAACAAACGCTACTAATGCGGAAAACATTGATATAGATTTAACAGATTCAGACGGTGTTGTGTCTTCAGTAGAGGTTGCTGCAGGAAATAACGTTACATTACAAAATAATACTAGTAATCCTGGCAAATACACTATAAATGCTCAAGGAGATAAGACATATGTGTTTACTCAAAATGATTCTACAGTTCTAACTTGGAACATACCACATAATCTTAATAAATACCCATCAGTTTCTGTTGTTGATTCAGCATTAACCACACTATATGGCGAAATAACCTATGTAGATGTAAACAATTTAACAATAACTTTTTCAGCAGGATTTACAGGTAATGCTTTCTGCAACTAAAAACTAAACAATGGCAATAAATTTTTTAGACGACATAACATTAAATAACAATGAAATACAAAATGTTGTTATACAGAAATTAGGTACTGATCCAACAGGTGTAACAGGAAAAATAATATTCAACACAAGTACTAATACTATAAAGTATTATAATGGTACAGGTTGGATAAGTTTACCAGATGGACAAGGTATGACAGATTGGGAACTTGGAGATGGTTCGTCTACTGCTACTATATCAAATGGTCAAGAAGCAACATTTGCGTCAGGTACAGGTATTACAACCTCTTTAGGTACTAGAACAATAACTATTTCGAATAGTCAACCTTTTAACGGTTTAACTTTAGCCTCGACATCAGGTGCTGCATCTACTATATCGGATGAAGGCACTATAACTTTAGCAGCAGGTACAGGTATTACAACTACTAACAATGGTTCTGGTCAAGTAACCATTGCAGCTACTGGATCTGGATCAATGAGTTCTTTTACACTTACTGGTGATAGTGGAGATGCTCAAACTATATCAGATGGTAATACAGTAGATATAGCCGGAGGTACTAATATAACAACAGTTGTAGGAGCTACAGATACTGTTACAGTAAATTTAGATGATACTATTGCATTAGCGGGTACTTTCTCTACTGAAGGAACTGGTCAATCATCTTTTGCTGGTCAAGTAACTATACCAACAACCCCTGTGGCTACTACTGATGCAGCTTCGAAAGCTTACGTTGATGCTTCTACAGTTGGCAACTTAATATTCCAAGGTGGATATGACGCTGCTAATAACGAACCTGATCTTGATTCAAGTCCATCATCAAGTATTAAAAAAGGTTGGTCATATGTTGTAACAGATGCTGGTACTTTCTTTACTGAAAAAGTTGAAGTAGGTGATTTCTTGATAGCAAAGCAAGATGCTCCAACAGGATTAGAAGAATGGGTAACTGTTCAAAATAACATTGGATTAGCTACAACTACTACACCTGGTATTGCAAGTTTTCCAGCAGCTGAGTTTGGCGTAAGTGCAGCAGGTGCGGTTTCTCTTGTTAATTCAGGCGTAAGTGCAGATACATACGGAAGTGCCAGTAAAGTAGGGGTATTCACAGTAAATGCTAAAGGTATAATAAGTTCTGCAAATGATACAACAATATCAATACAACATACTCAAATATCAGATTTTGATACAGAAGTAGATGCTCTTGTTGAAGCAAGAGAGTTTGTAGGAACAACAACGAGTCAAACCTCACACGTGTTTACTCATAACTTAGGTACAACTAATGTTATGGTTCAACTATTTGATACTTCAACTACAGAAACGGTATATGCAGACGTGGTTAGAACTTCTACTAGTGTAGTTACAGCCACAACGGCAGCAAGCGCTTCTTTAACTGCATTAATAACAAAAATAGGATAATTAAATTAAATGGCAATAAATTTTTTAGACGGAATATCTATTGATGGAGATGTAACCATTGGGCCTGTAGCTAGTTCAGCCGGACTTCTACACGTTTCCGCAGGCACATCAGGTGATGCAAGAGTAGTTATACATGCTGACACAGACAACAATGATGAAAATGATGTTCCTCAAATATGGTTTAAAGCAGACGGTGACATTACTGAAGGCTTAATAGGACTTAATAATAATTATTTAGATTTTGTAAGTAATGTTAGTGGTGTTAACGGATTTAGGTTTTTTACTGGAACTACAAATAATACCGGAACTACAGATCCATATACTAGTGCTACAGAAAAAATGCGTCTAACAAACACTGGTGACTTAGGTATTGGAGTAACTAATCCAATATCTCAACTACACATAAAAAAAGCTAGTTCACCGGGGCCAATAATACAATTAGAAAATGCTGCTGGTGGTTCAGGCGCTGATACTCTTATTAGGTTTGGTGATAGTTCTGAAAACTATTCTTATTCTGTAGGTGCTGATGATTCAGCTAATTCATTTAGAATATCATATAATGGAACATCTTACAACGGCGCTGTTCCAGGAACAAATGATTTTTTAATTTTTAGTACATCTGGAGATGCAGAAATACCTAATGGTGATTTAAAAGTAACTCTAGGGTCTATAGCTGTAGGTAATATAAGTAATTCTGCTACAGACGGCAGAATAGACGCTTCAAACGATGTTGTAGCTTTTTCTACATCTGATATTAGATTAAAAGACAATATCAAAACTATTGATAACGCTTTAGATAAAGTAAATAGTATACAAGGTATAGAGTTTGACTGGATAGAAAAAGAAGAGGTTCATGGCAATAGTGGTCACGACATAGGTGTTATAGCTCAAGAAATAGAGAAAATATTACCAGATGTGGTTACTACTAGAGATAGCGGTTATAAAGCTGTTAAGTATGAAAAGATCGTGCCTTTATTAATAGAAGCTATAAAAGAATTGACTAACGAAATTAACGAATTAAAAAATAAATAATGGCATTACCTAGTTCAGGACCATTATCAATGCAAGATATAGCTACAGAGTTTAGTCAAGGTAGTTCTAATATGTCTTTATATACTTTTGGATCTACACTGCCAACACCTACAGTGACTAGTAATATAGAACTAGCTAATGACTTTTACGGTCAGTCCGCTAGTAGTTGTACTTCCTTTTCTGCTAGTGAAGAATCAAGAGAGCCTTGCGAAATGGAACCAGAAATTACTTATTATCATAATGGCTCTGGTACTTATCCAGTAGCTGGAGATGATGTTTTCACTGACAGTAGTTGCAGTACAGCTCTTGGAGAAGGTTCTTACAAAATGGCTAGTGGGAATGTAATGGTAGTTGCAGAAGGTGGTGAGGTATCAGAAACTTTCTCATGCTAGTAAAAAATTAAAAATAAAAACAAATGGCAATAATATTTTCCTATCCAGTAAAGTCAACTGCAAATAATAACGATTTAATACTAATATCAGATTCACAAGACTCAAATCAAACTAAGCAAATTAAAGTTTCTTCTATTGTTGATCAATCATTATCTTTGACTACTACAGGAACTACTGGGCTAGCTACTTTAATTGACAATGTTTTAAATATACCTAACTACAGTATTGTAAATCCAATTAGCTTTAGTGGTACAACTCCAACTGGCTTAGTTACTCGCGGCGTTAGTGCTACACAAGCCTCTGTGTCTAGTACAATTAAATCTTTTGGAAATAGTATTTTTTTTAATGCAGGATCTAATACAGGTATACAGCATGATGCGTCGCAAACATTTAAAATTGGTGATACTGGGGGAGCTGGTGATGCTTTAGCATTTTACACTAAAAGTTTTCAAAGATTAAGAATAACCAGTCAAGGTGCTTTTGTTTTAGGAGCTGGAACTACTAATTACGGAACCATTGGTCAAGCTCTAGTGTCTCAAGGAGACAACGTCCCAACTTGGCAAACTATGCCTTCTAAGATTTTTAGTACAATTAAAGTTGGTGGACAGACTGATGTAGTAGCAACATCTACTGATGATAATCTAACATTAGTAGCAGGTGCAAATATTACATTATTAACAAACCCAACTCTTCGTAGTGTTACTATATCTTCAACAGGCGGAGGCGGAGGCGGAGGCGGAGGTGATACATACACCTTACAAGCAGAACCTAAAAGTGGAACATCTGTGCCTTTAAAATTAGATGCAGCAACTGGAACAGACTCTACAGTAAACTTAACAGAAGGAACAGGAGTTTCGCTAACTAGAAACAGTGCAAGTCAAATAACTATAAATACCACAAACACTTTAGCAGCCGGTAACGGTGTTCAAATAGGATCAGGGACTATTCAAACAGATAATTTAGCTAACGGTGGTATAATATACTCAGGAGCGTCTAATGAATTAGCTGTAGATGTAGGAGCTTCAGCACTAACAGGAACTCTATCTGTAACACGTGGTGGAACTGGAGTAAGCTTATCAACAGCAGGAACATATAATGCGTTAGTAGGCAACGGAGATGCTTTTGTAGAAACAGCAAATGTTCAAACAGCAATGTTACTACCTGTTGGAGCAACAAACCGTAGGCCAAATGCAAGCGCCAGTAATGTGGGCTTAATTAGATACAATTCTCAAACAACTAACTTTGAAGTATGTAAAGAAACCGCAGCATCTAGTGGTCAATATTCGTGGTACACTATAGACGTAACAATTATAAGTGGATAAAATATTAAATAACCGAACTATCAAGTGATAGTATATAATAACCAACGTTTAACTTAAAACCAAATACAATGACGTTTTTATATACCCGCACTAATACGTGGTCTAGTGCACCACAACCAACAGAAGAAACCATTAAAATGTGGAAGCATGTAACTCAAAAGAAAAATTGGAGAATAGTGCAACTGCCTAATGGATTTTTACAAACCGAATATAAAGATATAGATTCAGAAGACTGGATCGATGTCACTAGAAGAGAAACAATAGCTGGAGCAGAACAAGCAATAGATGCTTCTATTGAACATTATTCTAAAAAGCTAGAGTTTAACCAAGGACCTAAAGTAGTTAAAACCTTTAAGTAATATTCAAAACAAATCAAATATAATTAAATAAAATGGAAGAAATAAAGTTAGTAAAAGAACTGGCTTTTGGTGATCATGCCAAGAGCCAGATACTAGCTGGCGTAGAAAAACTAACTAATGCAGTTGCATCAACGTTAGGAGCTAGTGGAAAGTGTGTTATACTAGAAGATCACACTGGTCAACCTCAAATTACTAAAGATGGTGTTACTGTGGCTAATGCAGTAAACTTAAGACATCCTATAGAAAACATTGGAGCTACTCTTATAAGGCAAGCTGCTCAAAGAACTGTTAGAGATGCAGGCGATGGAACAACAACAGCTACAGTGCTAGCAAAAGCTATTTTGGATGAAGCTAATAAACATAGTGAACTAGATACATCAAGAGAACTAAAAGAAGGTATTGATTCAGGTGTTAAAAATGTAATTAAATATTTAAATAAAAAATCTAAAAAAATTAAAGGTAATAAAATTAAAGAAGTTGCTACTATATCAGCTAATAATGATGAGCACTTAGGTGGTTTAATAGCACAAGCTTTTAAAATGGTAGATGAAACAGGAGTAGTTATGATGGAAGTAAATGATCAACCATCTACAACTGTTGAATTAATAGAAGGAGTACAATACGATAAACCTTTGAAAAATAGTCATTTTATAACAAATAAAGAATCTGGCACAGCTGAGCTTGAAAACCCTTTAGTTCTTATAGTTGAGTCTGAAATACAAAACATAAGGCAAATACAAAAAATATTAGAACATATAATTCAATCAAAAGAAAGTTTATTAATAATAGCTGACGTAGATCCTCAAGTAGTCTCTGCACTAGCAATGAATAAAATAAACAATACTTTAAAAGTTAATATTATAGACGCCCCAGTGTATGGTGTAAGTAAGAAAGACACTTTAAATGATTTATGTGACGTAACTGGAGCTACTCTTATAAATGAAGAGTTAGGGGATGATATGGACATTATTGATCCTAGTTATTTAGGTTCTTGTTTAAAATCAATTAGTAACAATGAAAATACTTTGTTACAAGTTGATTTATCTGAAAACAATAACGTAAAAAACACAATAGCTTTAATTGAAAAAAGACTCACAGAAACTAAAAATCCAGGAATTATAACAATGCTTGAAACTAGACTAGCTAGATTAAAAGCTAAAGTATCTATAGTTAAAGTTGGAGCAAATTCAGAAGTTGAGCTAAAAGAAAAAAGAGATAGAGTAGAAGATGCTATTTGTGCTACAAAAGCTGCGATCAAAGAAGGTATAGTGCCAGGAGGTGGTATAGCTTTGTTAAATGCTGCACAGCAATTGAAACCAATGTCAATAGGCGAAGAAGTACTTTACTGTGCTATTAGAGAGCCTTATAAATTGATACTTAAAAATGCTAGTATACATCACGATAATGTTTCTATTACAAAAGAAGGCATGGGATTAGATGTGGTTACAGGAAATACGGTTGATATGGTAAAAGCCGGAATTATAGATCCTTTGCTAGTTACTAAAAGTGCATTAATGAACGCAGCTTCTGTTGCAACTACTATAATGTCTACTGATTGTGTAATAAACAATGTTAGAAATGAAAGCAGTAGGTAAATATATAGTTATAGATCCTGCAAAGGAAGTTAATATAAAAACTGATGGTGGTTTAATATTAAGTGAAAAACAAAGAGAAGATATAAGATACAGAAGAGCTAAGGTTGTAAAACCTGGCTCTGACGTAAAGATATTAAAAACTGGAGATGAAATTTACTATGATAAAGTTTCTGGTTTTGACATAGAAATAAAAAAAAAGAAATACAGAATAATAAAAGAGTTTGATGTTGTAATAATTTTATAATTATGAGTAGATTAAGAAAAAACAAAGGTAACAGGCAAGGCTATAAAGGAGGTCATTTTGCAGAAGCTTTTTCCATGGCTAAGAGTCAGGGCATGCCCTTTGTTAATTTTGGAAATAAATTAAAAGAAATACGAGCACAAGCTAAACAAAGTGCAAAGGATGCAGCACAAAAAGCATATACTTCTATGGTTGAAAAAGCTGAAGAAAGTGGAAATGAAGAAGCTGCAGCTAAGTACAAAAGTAAAATAGAAGAAATAAAAAACTCTTCAGTAGCAAATAAAAGTGCTACAGAAGGTCAATCACAACCAACTGACGCCTCTAAAATAACAGATGAAATAGATGATTCTAAAATGAACTACGGAAGGGAAGAAGTAGGGGCATTTTTCCAAAGAGCTAAACTAGCTGAAGAACAAGCTAAACTAGAAGCTACTAAAACTAACCAAGAAGAAGAAGCAGAAGCTGAAAAAGAAGCAGAAAAAGCTGCAGAAGCTGAAAAGAAAAGAGAAGACAAAAGTCAAGGTAAAGAAATTGCTGGATCAAGCGATGGCGGTAAAGGATCTTTTAAAGCTAGAAGAGGAGCTAAAAAAGATGCTAAGAAGACAGCTAAAGAAGAGAAAAAAGCAAAAATAGCCTTTTGTAAAACTGCAAAAGGAAAAGCAAAAAGACAATGTAAGCGAGGAGCAAGAAAAGATTTTAGAAAAGATAAGAAAAAAATACGTAAAGAAAACAGAAAAAAGTTTGCATCAAACACTAAGAAAAAAATAAAAAGTTTTTTCTGCAATAAAAGAAGAAGAAGAAAAGGTAAATGTTAAATGAAATTAAAATCAACAGATTTAAAACAAATAGGATTACTAAAACATTATAGAATAATTAGAAAGTGGGCTTGTAAAATAAGTAACTTAAATGACGCAGACTTAGAACTGTTAATATACTTAGATGCCATAGAACACTTTACAAAAGATGATTATAAAAAAGGTACGTACTCATATAGTTGGGATAATAGACGCTGGAACAGGTTATTGAAACAAGGGTGGATTACAGTGTGGAGAGAAAGAAACCGCACCACTCAAAAATATCACATATATAAAGTTTCGTACAAGTGTAAACAACTAATAAGTCGTATGTACCGTATAATGTTAGGTGAAGAAGACATGCCTATTAAAAAACTAGAAAGTAATAATAGATACTCGTGGAAGGTTACAGCTAAGGCTATATCTTTTGCTAATAGAGATAAAACAAGAAGAAATGGCTAATAAAATAAGAAACGAAAAAAAATTTAATAATAGCGAACAAGGTGAAAAAACAACACCTTCTGCAAATCCTATATATATGGAAACAGCAGATGGATCAACTATAGATGTAGCTAAAGATAATAGAAATAAGATTGATTTACAGTCTGAAAACGTAACTTTTTCAAATGCACTAAAAGAAAGCCCTAAGCCTGGAATGTATAAAAAACAAAAAAATATGAAACAAGTAAATAAATTTGGAGAAGCATTTCCAATGATTCAACCTAATCCTAATATGGTAGAGCCTCAAGCTAATAGAGCTGCTAGGCCTGCTGAAAGTAATCAACTTCAGAACAATCCAAACCCAATGCAAGATATGAGTAAGTTTCCTGCTAGCAGGTTTGGTAGAGACATGCAGTTCAACCAAATAGCTAGTAGCGCTGGAACTCCAAACCAAGCTCAGGTTCCTCAATCTACTGAAACTGGGTTTAATACTCCTCAACAGTCTACTTTTCCAGGTAGTGGTGGTATGGCTAAAACAGAAACTACTGGCGGTAATTATGTTAATCCAAAAAGAGCAATAAACACAGAATCTAAAACCCTTCAAGCTGGCGCTGACAATATGGTTGCTGCTAGCGCTGATTTAGCCAAGTCATTTGCTGAAACAACTGATTCAGAGTTTGCTACAAAAGGTGAAAGAAAAGAAAAAAGAAAAAATAGAAGAACAGATAGAGAAAATAAAAGAGCACTTAAAACAGCAATGAATTCAGACGACTTAAGCACGGACTCTACACAAAGTATGGGTGGTTTAGTTATGTATGATGGACCAAGCAAAGCTTTAGTTGGGAATCAATCTAATTTACCAGATCATTTACAGAAGGAAATATTAGATTCTCCAGGCATGTATTCTTACCCTAACAAAGATCACGCTCACACGAAAGTAACTGCTAGCAACTATGGTGCGACAAAAAGAGATGATCAAGCTCATATGGACTATTTAAAAAGAGATATTAAGTATGACAACAAACATGGTGGTAGTGATAAAAGAATGACAGCTGATGAAAAGCATATAACTAAATTAGCTAAAGATCTCAAGTACGACAACAAACATCACGGTAGAAAATACGATAACGTGTAAAAGTGTAAATAATCCACGTGATTATATATAATACAACAAAGTTATAAACAACTAAAAAAAATAATTATGCCAAGTTACGGAGAAAATCAAAAGCCTGCAGGTAAAGACATTAGTCCTAAATGCAAGCCATACGGAACTAGAGTTATGAAATCAAACAACTCTACAATTACACCTACGTTAAAGAAAATTGACAACATAGAGTATAAAGGTAATCCTGCTCTATTAGCTCAAAGATAATGGGTTTAGAAGATTTAAAGCTGTATTGTTTAAATATAACATCAGCTACGGTTGTTAGTCTAGGTTGGCTAGAGCCGTTATTATCTATAGCGTTATTATTAACGACATTAGGATATACATGTCACAAGTGGTATTTATTAAAAAATAAAAAGTGAGATTAGTAAAAGAAATTATTATACATTGCTCCGCTACTAGAGAAGGACAAGATATACCAGTTGAAACAATTAAAGACTGGCATGTTAATTCTCGAGGGTGGAGCGACATTGGCTATCATTTCTACATTGAACTAGACGGAACTATTAAAAAAGGTAGAGATATAGATCGTATCGGAGCTCATTGCAAATCACATAATAGAGGTAGCATAGGTATATGTTATTGTGGAGGCGTTGAGGCAGATGGTAAGACTCCGAAGGATACTAGAACACAAGATCAAAAAGAAAGTCTGTTACAAGTGCTTAAAACATTAAAAGCTATGTATCCAGATGCTATTATTTATTCACACAACGAGTTTGCTAATAAAGCATGCCCGTCATTTGACGCAACAGGAGAGTATGAAAATATCTGAAAACACTGAGTTTAAAATTGATATAAAAACTGTAATTGGAATAATAATGTTAACTACAACTTTTGTAGGAATGTATTATACTTTACAAGAGGATATAGAAGAAGCTAAAAATTTACCACCTACAGAAGTTAAAAGATTGGAATATGATCTTAAAGAAAAATGGAATCACGCTAATATAGAAGATCTAAAAGAAAGAGTTGACATGATGGAGCAAATGAATGATATACTTTCTGAAGAAATAAAAGTGTTGTCTACGTTGGTGAAAGATGGCACAAAGACTGATGGTAAGTTAGATGAATTAGCTAAACAAGTTTTAGCATTAAAATCTAAAAAACGTAGATAATGGGTTTTAAAAGCGCAGCGCAAAGAAAAGCAGTGTGGGCTAGTAAAAACGAAAAAGGTTTGGCTATGTCAGATAAAGTAGACAAAAAAGCAATGGCTTGTAATAAACCTAGAAAAACACCTACACATAGAACAAAGTCTCATATAGTAAAAGCTTGCGAAGGTGGTAAAGAAAAAATTATTAGATTTGGACAACAAGGTGTTTCTACTGCTGGTAAACCTAAATCAGGTGAATCATCAAAACAAAAAGCTAGAAGAAAAAGTTTTAAATCAAGACACGGTAAAAATATAGCAAAAGGTAAAATGTCTGCAGCCTACTGGGCGGACAAAGTTAAATGGTAAAATTATGGAAACTCAAGGATTAGGAGATATGATTGAAAGATTTACTACTGCTACAGGTATTAAGAAATTAGCTGATAAAATTCCTGGAGGATGTGGTTGTAAGGAACGTAAAGAATTTTTTAATAAAATTAAAGTTCCTAAAATATAAGTTATGGCATTTCCAGAAATAGAAAAAAAGAATCAAGGTAAATTCAAAAGATGGGTAAAAAAAAATATGCCTGAGGAATCTACATGCAGTGCTGCTGCTAAAATAATGAAAGCAAAAGAAGGTAAATATTCTGGAGCTGTTAGAAAAATGGCGAACTATGCTAACAACATGGGTTGTAAAAATAAAAAATAAGATATGGCTTTTAAACTTAAATCACCTTACAAAATAGATCCTGTAGCTAAATATGAAGTTCCATTTACCCCGGACAATGCGTCTGAAGGGTTGGGTAAAACTTTAATAGCTAAAGCAAATGATAATTCAACTATGATCATCAACAAAAATGTCAAAAGAGGTAGTGCTTTAGAAAAGAATGCAATATCTCATGAAGGTAGACATATAAAAGATATGCAAGATAATAAAGTTGGATATGATTCTTTTGCTGTTTATGAAGACATGGATGGAGATGGAAAAGTAAAAGTACATCCAAGAAGCACTTTTGACGAAAGTGACAAAGGATTAGCTTGGGAAGCTCCAGCTTATAAAGACGGCAATAATTTAGTAGAACATGATCTAAGACCTAAGCCAAATAAACTTTCAGGGCCACCTTCTATGCAGCCTGAAACTCCTATAGCTTTTAAAGTCATGGGATCAAGGCATTCAGCAACTAGATCAAAAGATCAAGAAAAAGTTTCCGCAAATGAAAGATTTGCAATGTATAGTCCTTTAAAAAAATGGGGAGGACCTTCTTATGATGGAGATATAAGCGGTAATAATCCAGAAGGAGATGATAAGAAAAAGGAAGCTAAAGCAAATGCAGAAGCTAAGTTAGCTAAAATGAATTATAATCAAGAAACAATGCCTGATGGTAGAATTAGGTTTTATAAGTCTGCTGAAGGAAGTGCTAGTGGTACTGGTGATGTAGTAGTAGGTTCTAAAGCTAAGTCAGGCC
>Ga0209603_1003554_pt1 | contig 13422 bp, 3 predicted proteins | sample COGITO_mtgs_1206_FD_184812 | JGI IMG/M metagenome (GOLD analysis project Ga0209603, IMG submission 184812) | Pelagic marine microbial communities from North Sea - COGITO_mtgs_120607 (SPAdes) (version 2) | ecosystem: Environmental > Aquatic > Marine > Epipelagic ... | reverse complement strand
CGACGGTTAAAGAACATAATAGCACCAGTAGAGTTGTTCACCCAGTTATACCAAGCATTCACCTGTGCGTTATCACTGCCTGTTGTACGGTTAGTACCGTTAGTCATTGCAAATAAAGCATCTTTTAAAGCTTCTTTATGTCGCGTTCCGTAAACGGCTTCTATTTTGTTTAAGTTTTCAGCACTAAATATTGCTTCAGAGTTTTCAATAAATTCTTGTAAATATTTCTTTCTACCAACTTTTTCAGTCATTCCGTTCAAATCGGAAACTAAAGTGCGAGATAACCAATGATCACCCGGATCCATCCATGTATCTTGCCTAGATATAAGCTGCATCGCATTACCCATTTCAATAAGCTGTGGCATTGCATTAATAGCGTTGATTAAAAATCTAATGTCATTTTTATCCATTCCCGGTATATCTATACCTTGCTGGGTCCACATGTACACTCTTAATGCATGGTCATAAGTGTAATCGCTATTTGCAATTTTCTTACCTAGCATTTTAAACAACTTTTTATCTGCCTTTCTTAAGGCATTAAGTTCACGACGAACCTGCTGCTTTACAGCTTCAATCATTGCAATACCCCTAGTATAAGGAGTTATTATATTATCTTCAATAAACTTTTGATCAGCCTCGCCTTGCTTTCCTTTACCAGCAAATGTATATGAAGTTAAGCCCCTAAGGTCTTCAGCAGAAGCGGGCACAAACAATCTATATTTACCTTTACCCTCGCCCATCATACGAGCCTGAGCTTTAGAATAAATTTTGCTAGCATCAACGCCTTTAGTGCGCTCAATCATTTTATTAAGCTCTTCGCTTAATCCCTGGCTAAATTTAACACCAGACGCTTCTAGCCCAGTAGTTACTTGGTTTACAAATGCTTCAGGTAAAGCTTCACCATAAGAAAGATTGTCAGTATTAATTTCGTAGAAGCGACCTGCATAGTCTTCCTTATACTGTTTAGCGCTTTCTTGTACGCTATCCCAAGTTTTGGTTACTATAAAGTCAGCTAATGATCTTTCTGCACGAGCACGGTTTCTTTGTACCGCAACATCTTTGCTAGTATTAACATGGACCATGTGTATCTCGAACCCAGCAGCCTCTAAAGCTTTCATTTTTTTAGTTGTAGCTTTATACGAAGCACCAGTACCATCAACTACCATGCTTTCACGCCCGGCTGTATTTCTGGCTAAATCTTCCTCTGCTGCTTTTCTAGCTTTCCAACCTAGTTTAGCGCGTAATGATCTTTCTTCTTTGTTATAAGTTTTTTCATCGCTTGCAAGACCAGCATCTTTAATGTACTTTTCTAGATAAGGATCTTGATTAACCAACCTAAAACCTTTATCAATTAAGCCTAAAGATTTTAAAGTACTAGACTTACCAGAGCCTGGCCCGCCAACCATAAATACGGCAACGGGAGTAGACATAGAATTCTTTGTAGAGGGTCCTAGCCATTCTTGAAAAGAATTAACAGCATCAAAGTTTATAGATAGCTGTTCTGTAATCGCTTCAGCTTCCTTTAAACTTTCAAAGTATTCTGTTAAAGTAATTAAGTTTCCTTCTTCATTAACTGCTGCAAAATATGTATTGTCGCGTGCGGCTTCTCCGTATACTCTTAATCTTTCTATGCTGCTAGCGTTAGTACGACCTAAAAGTTCATCAAGAACAGGTACTGCCGTTAATTGATCCGTAGACATTAATATATTTTTGTCGTAGGCCTTATTTATAGCGTTAATAGTTTCTTTATTTAGCCCCATATTGTGGGTGCGTAAATTAGGGTTAGCGGCTATTTCTAACAAGTCAAACAAAAAACGCACATGAGGATACATATGCTCTATATATTGTTTTGCATCAGGGTCTATATTACCATCAATAATTGTTAACTGACCTAATGGTCCAAACCCGCGTGTTCTGCTGTTATCCTCCTGTAAAAACCGTGCAAAGTCCATTAAAGTAATTTCGCCCCTTTGAACCGCTAAAATAAATTCTCCTGCAATGCTACTAGATAACTTTCTATTTGCTGAGTTTTGCGCTTGAAGCATTCCCACCGTATCGGTAGATTGTAGGGTATTGTTAAGATTACCTCTTTTTTGTAACTCATACAACGTTTTAGTAGTTGTTTCTTGTGGATTGTATTTAGTTACATTATCAAGCTCTTGATTATTTAATTTTGAACTAGCAACTATAACTTCTGGTTGAATACTATTATCAAACGCTTTTGAACGAAATGCCTTTAACTCGCTAATGCTAATTCTGCTTTTTATTAATCCAGTAGCTTCTCTGTGTGCTTTTAAATCTTTAAGTTCCCCTTTCTTTTTTAATACACGCACACTGGTAAAACCTGCTAGTGCCTCTTGAACTTCTTTAGAAGCTAGTGGAATTAAATTGAAAAATCTAGCATCTTTAAATAACAAGTCATTAGCAGCGGGGCTATTAAGTATTTGCTCGGCATGCCAAAAAACTTTTTTAAAGTTAACGTCATCAATATTTATTCCCAGCTCTTTAGCGTCCTGCTTTAATTGCTTAATTACGCCTGGACTAAAGTTTTCGTCGTCTAGGGCATAATCATTTGGAAAAACTTTATTAGATCGTAATATTTTGTTTACAGTAATGTCTATTGCTGCTAAATTTACGGAAGACTTTAGCTCTGTTTGAGTAAAACCACTCTGAGAGTACTTAACATTACCTCTTTCAAGGTCAAGTTTCAGTTTAGCTATGTAATTTTCTACAATTTCACTTCCTAATCTTTCCTGGTTAGCTTCAAAGGCTTGGCGTATTTCGCTATCAGGATCTTGCATTTCTTGATTAATAATCTCTAAAGACAACTCTTCAGCAATAGCTTTAGCAAGAGATTCTTTTTTACCACGCAATGGATTACCTTTTTCATCAAGAATAAAAGACAAGAATGTTTTATCATCTATTTTTGTTGAAGCGTTAGGCAATCTACGGACTAATTCAGCCCCGGATGTTCTACCTGCTTTGTCTGTATTGGTAGTTTCTCTATCAATTTTTTTACCTTTCCAATCACTAGTAAATACACCGTCTACTTGTTTTTGAACGGCAGCAGGAAATGCTGTCATTAAATAAGTAGTGGTCATGTTCTCAAGGATAGCTTTCTTATTGTCCGTTAAGAATCTTCTAAGAACACCATCTTTTTTACCGCCCATTGCTTTTTTCAAGTCAATGTCTATCTGCTTACCTAATGTCAACCTTAGCTCATTTACTAAGGGCGTAACCGTAGTGTTTTTAGATACCGGTGCATCAATACGACTTTTAAGTGTACCTACAATTCTAGGTATTTTAGCTAATATGTTTTCAATAAGTTCAGGTGTTGCAATACGGCTGTTTAAAAGAGGTCTGTATTCAGGTCTTTCAGCTTCTGTACGCTCTTCTATTTGTTCTGTAGTAGTAACATCAGCCGCTGCTCCTTTAAGGTCCTCTATGTCGCTTTGATTGAAGTCTTCAACAATGTCGTTCTTGCCTTCACCGGATGCTTTAAGCATATCTTTAATACGGAAACTAATACGGCCATTTATATAACCGTATAATGTCCCACGCCCGTCAAACTTATTTATATCTCCGTTAGAATATAACCTATAAATAATGTCGCTTTTAGCCTCGTCCATATCAAACTGCAGCCCTTTATTGGACAGCTTAGCTAGCTGCGCTTGAATCATTCCCGGAAGTACTCTTGCAATAAGTGGCGAGTTAGGGTCAAAGAAGTCCATGTTAGCACTTACTTTTTCTAATACCTGCTTAGCCTTGTCGGCTTGCGCAGACATAGACATTTTTGTTTTATTATCATCATCAGAAAGTGATGAAAGCTTGTACTTAGCGTTTTTACCCTTTTTACCTACATGCGCTTTTTTGTTAAAGTCTCTAATAAAGTAAAAAATAGCCTGTCCATCAGAGCTTAACTCTAAATCAGTTCCTTTTAAAGCGGTGTTTATAAATCTTTTGGCAGCCTGTAATAAGCTTTCATTATATTGATATCCTTCAGCTAATGCATCACTAAGAGCATTCATAAGCTCTTCAAAAGCTTCTTTTCTATTTTCTTCAAAGTAACCTTGAGTAGCAAATCCCATTTTTGCTGCTAATTCGGGGTGTGCTTGTTCTAGGTATTCGAACAATTTTTCGCCCGCTGCGTTTAAAGATTTTTGGTCTTTGAGTTTTGATTTTGTTACGGCATGTAATAACTCATGAGCATATGCACCTACTGCATTGTTTTTTGCAGCATTAGTTGTATTAACCATAAACCCGCCATCTGTAATAACCGCATTCAGCTGCCCACTTTTAAGCTTAGCAATAGTTTCTTTTTGGTCTTTAGCCGGTACGTTTTCTTTAACCCAAGTAATTGCATCTTCTAAAGAATCTGTAGTGCTTATGGATACTAGGTCGCTTAGACCACTTTGTTCTGCAAAAGTTTTTACATTTTCTGCACTAGCGGATAGTTCTCTTTTGTTTTCCTCAATTCTATAGTTTTCCGCAGCGCGGAATTCAACGTCATTTCTTTTTGCTTCTTTACCTTCTGCTTCAAGCTGCTCTTTAGCAACCTTAAGTGCTTCTTGTCTTTGTTTTTTAGGCTGTTGGAAAAACTTTCCGCGTTGTTGGCGTGCTTTGTCTGTTGCAATAGCTAAAGGGATTTGCTGATATCCTGCTGCTGCATCCATGTGCACTTTTAAAGAAGCATTATTTTTTTTAGCCGCACCGCTACGAGCTTTATCAGTTAATATATCTTCTCTTTGTTGTAAAAGATTATCTAATTTTTCTGAAATTATTTCTTGCGACTTAAGCTTTTGCTTGTTAGAGCTATTGCCATTTCCAATTTTATAGGCCTTTTCATTTAGCTTTCTAATTTCTCTATTTATTTCTCCAACAGCTCTGGCGTCGGCAATAGATAAATCAGTACCAAGTCTTCTAGATATATTGCGTGTTATATCGTCTCTTTCTAGCGTTAACTCTTGGATTAAAGCTTCCGTTTCAGCATCTTGTTTTTTACGGCGTTTTGATGGATCTAAGGGGTCTACCGCACTTACCCCTGATAAAGATTCTATTTTAGATTGTAATTCATTTAATTTCTTTTTTTCTTGTCTTGTTGCAAGCTCATTTACTATGGCTTGATTAAAACCTGCTAAAGAGGGAACACTTGAAAAGCCCGCTCCCATAAGTGCACCGCCAGCGGTTGCTTCAGTAACACCTTCGAAAAGATTAACATCCTTTCCTAATAATAACTGGTCAAAATAATTGTTTGCAAACTGAGTAGCACCTTCGGAGCCTCCTTCAGCAGGCATGTTTTTTAATGCTGACTTAATAAAATTTCCAGCTGCAGACTTCATGCCTTCAGTTGGAGCTTCTCTTAGTGCCCTTAGTAATCCGTCAGTAAGCATTTTATCAAACAACCCTTCAAACACAACTTCAGTAGCACCTGCTAAAGCCATAGAGGTGTATTCTTTGCCTATAGGTATATCTAGCAACCTTTTACTTTCTGTATTTTGAGCCTCTAGTTTACGGGCTTCAAATTCATCAATTGCTATAAAATTACCTGAGCTGTCAGTATATCCGCCATCTTCTAATATTTTGGTATTAGCCGTTAGCTGCTCATAAGCGTAATATTTTTCTTTGTCACGCTCTAAGCTTTTTCCGCCGGCTCCCATAAGAAAATAAGCTGGCAGAGCCACAACCCCAGCGCGGCTAACCGCCATTGAAGGAAGCCCTTGCGCTACTACGCCAGCTCCCCATCTTCTAGAGTCTTTAAAATTTTCTATTTCTGAAAACTCCGGGCGTTGAACTAACTTGGCGGCTTCTTTTTCTAAGTCTAAATTTGCACCAAGAAAAGCTTCGGCAGTTCGCGCGTTTGATTGCTCCAGTATACCAAAAAAAACTTCATCTAATTCTTGTTCAGAATCTAGCGAAGGGGCAACTTGAGAAACATATTGGCCTGCTGCAATAAAATTCCCAAACTCAACAATACCTTTAAATATCCCAAGAACCAAAGTTTTACTGGTATTAATCAAACTAGCACCCATGCCATAATAAGCGCTTAGCTGCTGCAATCCGTTTGGTGCTATTTCTGAATCTTGCAATTCCTCACCGATTGCATTTAAGTTTGAATAATCGAGTAGTAAGCTTTTTTGAATGTTTTGTAATCGTGCTTCAGTGCTTTCATTGTAAACACCGCCTGCATTATATCTTTCAACTTCCGCTTCGTAAGTTGTCTTACTTTTATTAAAGTTATCAAGAGCCTTTGGAAAAGCTTCTCTTTTTTTAGCTATATCTTCAACTCTAATTTGTTCTAATACAAAAATATCATTTCTTTGTACTTGATTTAAATCAAATACAAATTCATCTGATCTATCATTTCTTTGTTCGGATTTTATAGTTTGTTCTAAACTAAGTATTTCGTTTTCTCGTGGCTCTGGCACAACACCTGTATTAAGCCATTCTTCGTAGTCGTCTTTATCTTCTTGACTATCAAAGAGAATTTCTTTACCAGCTTTACCAGCTTTTTCAAATACTTCAAATCTATCAAGCTTTTTTTCCAAAGCAAGGCTAATTGCTTGTTGCTCTGGAATATCATCTGCTTTTACGCTTTGCTTGTATTCTTCATGCAAACCTGCAGAGCGCTCTTGTACCTTACTTAAGTAATTTTCTTCACTTACCCAAGGTAAATCCCTATTCATGAGATCTACCATTTTAGCAAGCTCTTCTTTAGACTTAGAGCCTAAAAAACTCTTATAAGCATAAGAAATAGATTCTTTATACTTGTCTTCCATATTACGGAACTTAACAGCATCTAAACCTAAAACATCACTCTCAACAGTTACGCCATATCTAGCTAGTTTTGAATTTAGAGAAGTAGAAAGATCTTCTTCATCAAGATATTTTCCGTCTTCATCAAAAAAGTCATCAATAGATATTATGGGTGACCCCAAAGAAATATCGCCCGAACTGGATTCCCCAGCGGACGTTTCTGTATTCTGACTTGTTGGCGGGTCTGTTTCCATCAAGTCGTTCTGCTTTCCCCCAGTATTATTTGCTAATAGCTCTTCAACTGTTATGCCATTGCGGTTAGCAATTTCTTGCAATTTTTCAGGGCTAAATTTGTTAAGATCCATATTATATAATTGGATTATTAGTTATCTAAAATGTCTTTTGCTTCTTCAAGAGTGTAAATAATACCATCAACATAATAATGGTCGCCCTGTAATTGGCTAATCTGTTCCTTTTTGTCTTCGGGAGCAAATCGGACATCAACTTTTTGCACTACTTTACCACTAATCTTTTGAGGTGTTTGCGGATATTTATCCACGTCAGCCCATCTTTCAGTGTAGTCTTTACCACCACTAGAATTAGTAGAGCTACCTGGATTTTTACCCGCTCGCTTAGCATCATATTCAGCTTTACCTTGAGCCGCTACCTCTGTATAACTATTCATTATACGATCAACAATCATATCTTTTGCTGCATCCATATCATCTAAGGGAATATCAGAAAAGTTTAAGCCCTCAGATTCAAAATCAGAAACTAAAGATTTAATAGTATTGGGATCACTTAAAGAAGCCATTAAGTTAAGTCGTAACATATCTTTTTGTGGACCCTGTAATAATGTATGATTTTTGTAAAGGTCAGCAGTTTGGCTTAAAATACCAGAAGCAACTTTATAATCTTTAACGAAGGGCTCTTCAAAATCATTGTAAGCCATGTATTCCCCGCCTATATTAAATCCTAAGTTACCATTGTCCCCTATTTCAAAAGGAGCATTTGCTTTTTCACCATCGCTAAATCCATATATGGTAGCAGCCGTGCCGTACTGGCCTTCATCGTTTCCTCCAGAATACATGCCAGTCCGAACCCCCTCTGCAAATTGCACTTTATCAGTTTTATAAGCGTCTAGCTGATTCTTAAGGTTGCTAAAGCTATTGTTAACACCACTCATTACATCAACATAATGTTGATACCGTGGAGAAGAAGTGTCCTCAATCTGTGCTAAAGCATTTGCAGCATTAGCATACTTGCTACGCTGAGAAGTTAAAAATACTCTAATGTTTTTTTGCTCTTCCGGAGAATAAGCGGTTAAATCTACATCAGATTTCATTTTACCCATTGAGGTTGAAATGCTGGTGTTAACTGCTTGTATTTTGCTTTTTCTTTCAAAATTAGCTATCTGCGCCGAACGGTATAAATTATTACCGTTTTCAGCAGCAAGTTTAACTACTGGCCGTCTTCTGGACTCCAGCATTCTTCTGTTTGATTCTATTAAACTTTTATCAGCCATTATTTATTCCCTGTATTTAAACCTAGTAAGTCGCCAAATATGCTATTTGATCCAGCTCTTCCCTCACCAGCCATGAATCCTACACCACCCATAACAGTATTGCCAACGCCGCTCATTAACGATTGAGTAGCTTCTTGTCTGGCTAAATCCGCCTGGCCTTTGCGATCCATAGCCATACCTAGCTCGGTACTGTACTGTTCGCGTTTCATATTACGTGACATAACATCACCTTCACGCTCCGCGGTTTGCAAATTCCCCGCCATTTGTGCGGCGGCAGCTTGATTACCCGCTTCTTGTCTGCCAATATCAGCAGATGCTTGTTGTGCATTCTGAGCTTGCTGTCCGGCAAGTGATTGGGCTAAAGCCGCAATACCTGATCCGCCTGCGGCACCTTTCATGCTACCCATAATATTAGCCATACCCCCAGCTTGCTGCTGAGCTGCAAAATCTGCTGCTTGCGTATTTACAGTAAGGTCTTCCATAGTGTTTTCCATATTTGCATATGGGTTAGAAAGATCTTGGTTCATATATTGTGCACGAGAAGATTCAAATTCAGCCTGAGCGGTTTTTTGCTCTTGCTTTCTTTTCTTGTGACCAATTATACCACTGGCAATCCCCATGGCACCTTGAAGTCCTAAAGCTAAAGGTATCATATTGTATTAGTTTATAAATTATTATTACGTATTATTAGCTGCTGATAAACACCTCGGAGTTAACAGCAAATAGTTCCTTTTTATCTGAACTTGTTGTTTTCATTACAACAGAAGCATAATATCCTACAAGTCCAGAAGTGTTTTTCTCAGTGTCTTTCAAAAACAAAACAAAATTACCTGTAGCCGGCGTAGGGCTAACTGCTGAGCCTGTTGTAGTAATGGTTTTAGTAGCTATATTGATACTTGCTACTACACCTAAGTTAGCTAAAGTTCCTGAGCTTTCTTTAAATACAGTATCCCCTACTTGTAAAGATACATTAATATCGCCATTTATTTGTAGTGTGTAACCACCACCGGCATATGTTGCATTAGCAGATAATTCTCCTAAACCTTGTACGGCAAATTCAGCATAGTCAATATTAGCCGATGTTGTAGCCAAACCTTTAATATAGTTATAGTAAAGGTTTTCTTTTTTCTTCCAAGCTTCTACCTCCCCATCTTGTTGATCAGTGTCAACCGTAGCTGTCCAGCCTTCATCACCTTCGTAAGCTAAAGTTTTAAAGTTTTTAATACTAGATGGCGCGTCGTTAAATACAGGTGTTACCGTAGAATTAGCTTGAGTGCCGTAAAAGTTCGATCTAGGCACAGGAACTAACGGGTTTGCATTTAGGTCTACATAAGGCGCATGGTTCCACAATTCACCATTTTTCATAGTGTAATAATCGTTGTTTAACGATATAGCCGCTTCAGGCACAAAAGACATTCTGCTAGTCCAACCTCTTACGCCTTCTTTAAAGGCTACGGATTCATCGCCACTAAATGATACATTATAAGAACCCGCAGCTTCGTCATACGAGCCTAGAATAGCCCCTGATGCAGCTTTGAGCTTATCTTCAAAGTAATCTGACATACCGCTTTCTGCAATTTCAGTAATACCGTCCATAGATAACCGTATTACAGTGCCCCTAGCTTTATCTGTAAAGTAAGATCTAAAACCATATGTTGTAAATGATTCTGGGTTTTTAGAAATTCCAAATTCACCCGCATAGGCTACTGCTTGCCCTAAAACGCGATCACTAGCAAGAAGATTAGGATTGCCATCCGCGTTAAATAACGCATCTTTATTAGCTAATATTCTAAAACACTTGTCTTCACAAAGAACCACTAAGTCTGAATCTCTAGCTTTTAAAATTTGTATACCGCCGTATATTGGGTTTAAGTCTTTTGTTATAGAAAGCCCTGCATTAAATTGATTTAGTTCGTTTACTCCAGAAGTAGAATTATACAAGCCACTATATATTATACCAGCCTTTCGACGCTCTTCTTTGTAAGGTTCTTCTAAAGTTGTAGATACTCTTACACCTTTGCCCATTGTTTTAGCATTAAAGTCGTCTCTGACTCTGTTAGACTCAACGCCATTGCCAAAAGAATAAGCGTTAAAGAAATCTAAAACTTTTGTGGAGTTTAGTTGACTTATAGGATAAGCTTCTGAAACTTCATAATACAATTCTACATCTGCTGTTTCTAATGGTTCAACTTCAAATATAGGCGGATTAGAAGTTGGGGCTATATTACTATCTGAATCAATAACTTCTCGTGCGGATCTAGATCTTGCAGCAACTCTGATACCTACCGGCGTAAAGTTTTCTACAAAAGGCTCGGTAGTTATTACCTGAACATAGTATCCGGTTTCATCATCAGCATCACCAGTAGTGCCTGTCTGCCTATCATAAACTCCTTTAGTTACAGAGGCTACAGTATATAAAGGGGTATCAAAGCTACTACCATTTTTAAATTGTATTAATGCACCTGCTACCAACTCTTCTAATAAGGCTTCCTCGTCGTCATTAAAGTTTGCCCCTATAGGATCAGTAAGATTAATACCGGAAGGAGTGCCGTCCGATGTTGTAAAGTAAGGCGCATATACAAATTGCATTCTTTTAGTACCAGATGATATATTACCAGTCCAGCTAGCTATAGGGTTTGTAGTAGCATTAGAGTGCTCATCAAATCCCCAAGTGCCGCCCCCTATAACTGGCTCTGGTGAGTTAGCATCTGGGTCGTCAGTTACATTAAGACTTATGTCAAGAGTGGCGTCGTCGCCGCTAGAGTTTTGCTTTACCGTATAATCATCGGGGTTATCTGTATAATTGTACAGAATATTTTCGTCAATGCCACTGTCCCTATTTATGTTAACGAAAAACCTTCCGCCGTATTCTGGCTTAGGATCACTTTCTTCTCGGTAAACGGTAATAAACATGGTGTCACTAGAATTGCTCAAGTTATTTGCAAATGCCGCGTCGTTTTGAAGGTCTTTTACTAATTTAAATTTATAGTTAGTAACCAAGCTAAAATCGCCATTAGGGCTAGAGCTAAGAGTTTTACCAGTAGCACCTGCTTCTTCAACTTCATAAAAATTTGTTGAATCACTACCTTTTTCTATTTTTATATAAGTAGTACCATCAAAAGCATTAAAGAATTTATCATTTTGAGCCAGAGAAGGTCCTACTACAGTAAACTCTTTATTGCCTATTCCAATAACATTAGTTGAGCCTCTTAAGACTTGAGTGCGTGTATGAAATTTTTTACCTATTCTTATTGATGGTGGAGCTTCATTACTTATGTCCAGAACCTTATATCTGTGCATGCTAGCTACCGGTTCATCAACATTCCATTTCTTCTTAAGAACTAAAAAGTCGGATTCAGTAATTTTATTACGTTCAGCACTAAGCATAGATAACCATATGCTTCCGTCAGGGTCAATGTAAAACCTATCTAACGCTACGTTATAATACTCATTAGAGGTTTCTTTAAGATAATACTTAAAATGCTTAGCCCACACGGGGGGAGCAGCTTGGTTAGATATTAGGCTTAACCTATTTACTTTTGCCGCTTTACTTATATCTAATGTAGCCACTGCATTTTTATTAGTAAATACAGGAGACTCTCTTCCATGCTCATCTACATAAACAATACCTGCTTGATAAGTACGCATTGTTTTTAAAGTGGGTTCGGGAGTATTTAAAGTAGTTATATTAGAGCTAGATATAGTTATACCTATATCTGTATTGTAAGAGCCATTACCCAACCCCTCGGCTGGGCCGGTTGGCACATCAAAGTTTTGCAAATAGTTGGCGTAAACCAGTCTATTGCCAATAATTTCTTGAGCTTTAGCTTTGCGCGGAACATTGTCATATACTCTTAATAGCTGATCTGTAGGTAAAACACTAGTTATCAGAGTATTAGTTATTTCAAAAGTTGTAGCGGTTCGTGGTAGCTTATCTACAACGTAAATTGGATTTTCAGAAGAGTCCTTATATAATATTTGTATTTCCTCAACATCAGCAGGAGCTGTTTCCCAGTTGTTTAATGTTAATTTACGAATGTTATTAGACATCCCCTTATTATACCCTTGCACACCCCCGTATTTAAATGGACCAGGCACGAATACCGGCTCTGTCCATGGAGAAAACGCAGATACTTCGCCATCAAGGTATTTCCAACGGTAACCAAATCTTGGGAAAGAAAGTGGCCACATTGGTTCTTCTTCTTCTTTGATCATAGACCAACTGTAAACCTGGTCTCTTAATTCAGCGGGAACTGATTGTATTGTTCCATTGAGTATAGTTCCACTACCACCAATGCTAGTAACAACAATTCGCATTTCATGCTCTGTGTCGTATTCTGAAGTATTCGCTTCGTTTGCCTGGCATATAATAATATCGCCTGCCGCCCAGCTACTAACCGTAGATTCTAAATCTATAAGTATAGCCTCCCCAACTTCTCTTAAATATCTTACGCCACCTACAGTTTGGTAAACGTTCTTATCGCCTTTTACGTAAGAAATACCTACGCCATTACCTGTCTGAGTTGAGGCCGCAGCAGTAAAATGCAGTCTTTGATTAGGTTTTTTCTTTATTACAGTAATATCAGATGCAACAAACGGTCTGCTATACACTTGCGTATGAGTATTTATACTCGTTCCACTTTGTGTACTACCAGCTTTAAATCTTGATATTAATATTTTTCTAGGCTCGTTTAAATTGTCAGTCCAGCATAATAAATCATCAAATATATTAACACCGGTTATAAACTTATTTGTGCTAAAATTCAATACCGTGCCTGTATCAACTAATATAGGAGCAACAAAGTCTGTGGCTTCATCATACTCTAATATAGCGTCAACTGATGCTGAGGTAACAAACCAATACAACTTGTTATTTTGAGTATCTCTAGCCGCACCTATACATTGCGCAGAGGTTAAACCAAAATTATCCGCCCAATTTACAGAGGACGACTTTTTATTTAGCTTAGTATTACCTAATATGTTCTCAACAGCGCCGACGTCAGAACCTTCAGATGTTGAAACCTGAATGTTTAGAGCGTCACGATATTGGCCATTGGGTACAAGTCTCTCATCGAGATCCTTGTTCATCTTACCCTGGACAAAGTTGTGTGCTAATTTTGGCATGTATTAGTGTTTAATCCATT
>Ga0209603_1003551_pt1 | contig 13430 bp, 18 predicted proteins | sample COGITO_mtgs_1206_FD_184812 | JGI IMG/M metagenome (GOLD analysis project Ga0209603, IMG submission 184812) | Pelagic marine microbial communities from North Sea - COGITO_mtgs_120607 (SPAdes) (version 2) | ecosystem: Environmental > Aquatic > Marine > Epipelagic ... | reverse complement strand
TATATGAGTCAACATGAAAGTCTCCTCCATCTCCTGCTATATTACCCGGCATGAGACACTTGAAGTACATTCCTCCCAGGTTCGTCATTGCTTTTAGATTTGCTTGAGCCACCATATTGATATCATCAGCAGTTGCATGAAGTCCAATACCCGCTCCTGATATGTTTGTTTTCATTCCTGCATGAATATTCACGTTTCGTGCGGCACGTACATTGAAGTCATTACACTCTATGTCTAGATTCCCTTGAATCTTAATCGTTCCTGTCTTACCGACCTTAAGTGTATAGTCTTCTTGTATATTAGTATCAGACGATCCCTGAACATTCGTTGCTTCACATCCCTCTGTTGAGTTATACTTATCACCAAATGCTTTAATAAAGACTGTTCCATTAGCATCTATCTGTACTACTGATCCTGAGCTGTGAGAGATCAAAAAGTAGTCACCTGCCTCTCCATCTTCGCTTGATCCCAATACAATGAAGTTATCTCCATCCTTAGACTTGACGACCCTATTGTTAAAGTTAGTCTCAGGCATCATGACAGGCGGCTCACTGAACGTACTCCCATCCGCTGTCTCTATGTTGTTTCTTTGATATGTTCTTTGTACATTCGCCTGGCCCATTCCTGCGTCTTCCCCAGTGACGTATCTATGCTGGTGTGGCTCGCCCCATGTATGAATAGCTTCTGGGGGAGTGTATCCATCTTCTCCAGGTTCGCCTGATCCTGCTGGAAATGACAAATTCATCCCCGGCAGTCTGCCTATAATAATGGGTTGTTGAGCTTCTGTTCCATCGATAAAGAATCCGAACACCCAATCTCCGACACTAGGAATGATAGGAGATGCTCCATAAGTTCCATCCAATACGGTCGCCCAGGGTAGATAGTCCATAGGAACACTGTCCTCTGTACTGTCGGCATCTCTCGGCGGGTGAATACCAAACGCTCTTACTCGAACCCGGCCACTATTAGTTAAGTCATGAGAGTCTTCTACGACTCCCACAAAGTGTAACATATTATCAAATCCACCGCTCATTAATCTTCATCCTTTAAAATACTTGTTGACAATGTACAAATTTGTGTTATAATAGAAGATACAACCTGAGTAATCATGATAGTCCACCTTTCGATAGTATTAGAGACTGGCTATATTGATCTCCATTAAATACATGACTAACACTCGACACAACATACTTACCACTTCTCTGTGTATCAACTTCTCTTGTTCCCTGTAGAGCAGAACTAAACTTATATAGACTAAGACTTATAACCATGCCAGGATATATCTCAATACGTCCATGAATGTTGATAGCGAAAGAGTTACGCTTTATATGATAGTTCGTGGTCGCCTTCGTTGTATAGTTCTCGTAGAAGTGCTGATACGGTCTAAGCATATTGTTAGCGCCTTCGTTCGCTCCTATCTGGGGAAAGTCCGCAATAAGTATCTTCTCTGGCGCCTCATTAGCGGGCATATAAGTGTTGATAAAGTCCTGAGAGTGTGTTAGGGTAACCTCCTCGGGCATCTTATAGTCTTTGTATTCATCAGCATAATCAAACTGCCTTGTGATACGTGTTCTATAGTTGATGTCAAGCTCTGTAACGGTTCGTCTATAAGCGCCTTGCTTCATATCAGAGAATGTGTCGACCTTGCTTGGGAATGTAATGTCGTTTATACTCTGCTGTGCTACTGCTTGGCCTCCGCCCGTATTATCATCTAACGTGTTGTATATAAAAAATAACGGGTTTAATTCTTCCTTGCTTTTTCCCTCAAAACCGCCGTATTTATTGACTAAGTACTCATACGTGCAAAAGTAATACTTCTCTCTTGTCTCAAAGAATCTAAATGACGATGTTTTATTCTCACTGCTATATGCTCTTCTAGATAAAAAGTGCATGGCTGCGTCTGGTTTAAGGGATGGGATGACTAATGACTGGTCTCCATCTGTTTCTTCTATCTCTATCTCTTTATCTGACTCTTTATCTCCTGTAATAAAGTAATCATCGTATACTATCTTTGCTATTTTTGATATTGTTTGCTTATCGAATGATCTTCTTATCTCTTTAGTATCAGAGAATAGCTTTTGTTTTGTAGTGAATTTGATAGTATACTTCTGCATTCTATCATTAACGCTTGATTCAGGTGATATGTTCTCTATAGCATATAGAAAGAAGTTTTGTGTTGATGTATTACCATAGAAGTCTTCGTATGTCAACTCTATTAGTTCTTCTCCTCTTAGCGGAATGTCTTCAAGGAGGTTATCGCTTTCGTGTATTATCGCTGATCCTGAGATAAATGGACTGCCCATACTCTCTTCAAGACTCCAGTTGACGATAACCTTTGATAACTCTATGTGATCTGAGATAGAATTGGCTTTATTACCAAACATAGGTCGTACTTTAAAAGACTTTAGTATATAAAATCCTGCTTGTCTTTGATTAGTCGGCATTTAATTTAGGTCCTAGTTGTTTATCTATATCAGCAAGATAGGATTTATTCACAAGTACAATGTTTCTTCGCTGTTCATTCAGCATAGACTCATAGTCATATACACGAACTGGATAAAATTCAGCCTTTTCGTTTTCATCCTGTGATAGATAGGATGCTCGATTAAGTTTAATCGTTGGGTCAGTGTAACTAGCATAGTATTTAATATTAGCACCGAGACTTGTATTCTTAGTCCATTCAATAACACTTTGTCCTGTTGCTTTAGATTGACTCGCATACTTTGATATGATATATTGCTCAAGTGTATCAATACTCTTCGGCCATTCTGTGTATGGATCAACGATATCATTGGACGCTAGGACTAACCAAGTGTAGTCTGTACTGTCATAATAGAAATATGCTACTTCTTCAGGTCGCTCTCCCTCTTGAATAGTATAATTCATATAGGATAATGCGTCTGACTTTGTTACTTTTAATAGGGATGCCTTGCGAGTGATATCAGCTACGGGCTGTCCCTTGAATATAGTTGTTGGAAACTTACTGAAATACGACATAATTAAAATCCTCCCAAGAATGAATACGTTGGATTTATACTGACCAGAAGCTCTGCTTTTGTCTTTCCGGTTGCAGCAATCACGTCATCTTCAGTCTGAGTAGTAGTAACTGTTGATCCGTCTGTTTCTTTCCTTGTGATAACTACTTCGTCACTTGCTTGAGTCGGAGCAGCGGTGGGCACGATTGCATCAACAACACCTGAAATAGCATCATCAACACTGTCTTCTACTAATGTGACTAGTGATTCCGTTATAGTGGATTTAGTCTCTGTTACACCTAAGTCTGCATCAGCTTTTGTGTGGATGAATGCTTCATTTAATGTCATTGTAATACGAATAGTTGATGGCTTACCACCCTTATTGATTGCTACTCCATTAGGAGTGTAGTCTACATTAAACTGCGAGATCATAGACGTTTTAAACTTAAAGTAATATTCTTGATCGACACCCTGTAGAAATACATTTACCATTGACGGATATCTCATTATACCCTTATCGATAGAAGTTAGTCCTAACCCCTTTCCCTCCTCACTAGCGCCTAGAGGACTAGTCGCTTCGGGCAATATATTATTCTGAATAATGCGAATAATTTTCTGTAGCTCACGTTGCTCCTCTTCGCTTTCAGGAGATAATACCCACTCAAGAGAATGTACTTTTAGATCAATCCCACCAAATACAAGTGTTTGGAATGGATTAAGTGTTGTACCTGTGCCTGCTGATACGCCGTTTAATAGATCTGGTGATACTTTACCTAGTCCCGCCTTTGCGAGATAATTAGTTACGTCTACACCCGTAGAAAGAGCATCTTGAAGAGCATTTGTTGTAGGTAAGGCTGCTTCTCCTGTAACAACGTCCGATATTGCTTTAACGCCAGAAGTGATTGATCCCATCGCTTGATTACCGATATTCTTAGCAATATCCATTGCGCCTGCAGGAGAATTTGATACTTGGGCGGCTCCAGTCCCTAAAATACCTATCTCATTACCACCAATATTAATCTTAAAGCTATCATTAATTTGCTTAGGGAGCGGTAGCATGACTCTATGTCTAGGTTTTTTCTCAGATCCTCTTACTCCACCATACGAATATGTAAAGAACTCCATTAGAGTTCCATGGGCACCCAGATTCTGCGGAAACTTATGTATAGTTGCATCGCCCCTTTCCTCGCCCTTTCTTCTACTGACGAGTTCGTTTGGGTCGGTGCTTAGTAATCCTTTTGTCATCTTCTTTTTGACCTTTGTATAAATATTGAGTGATTGAAGTCTATTGTTATTTATATGAACTGGAGTAATTGTGTCGAGATATCATCAGGGTAGATTTCAGCCCAGAAATCCTAAGAAATACAAAGGCGACCCTACTAATATTATTTATAGGAGTGGGTGGGAGCTTAAGCTCATGAATTATTTAGATAAACATCCACACGTTACAAGATGGAACAGCGAAGAGGTTGTTATTCCATATAGATCTTGTGTGGATGGTAAAATGCATCGTTATTTTCCAGACTTCTATGTTGAGAAAACAAATCCAGTGGGTAAAAAAGAGAAAGTTCTTATCGAAGTCAAGCCCTATAAGGAAACTATTCCACCCAAAGTCCAAAACACCAAGAAGAATAAGCCTACTAAGCGATACTTAAATGAAGTCAAGACTTGGGGCACGAATAGCTCTAAGTGGAATGCGGCTGAAGAGTACTGCAAAGACAGAGGATGGAAGTTCCAGATAATCACAGAAAAAGAATTAGGTATTAAGTAGTCGTATAAATACAAGATAGATTAGAATAAAGAGTAAATAACATGGCTAAGATCAACGAAGACAGCGAGTTCACTATACCATTAAAGAATCTACTATCATTGGTTCTTGCTACGGGCATTGCTGTGTGGGCTTACTTTGGTATAGAAGAGAGAATTGCATTCCTTGAGAGAGCAGTAGAGATCAACTTCGAAGAGATCGAAGAAAATGATACATGGATAGATGAGTTCAAACCACCAAAAGAAGTTCAAGATGCCATTGATCGAGTGCGATTACTAGAATTAGATGCCATACGGCTAGAAACAAAACTTGAACGAATATTAGAGCGAGAATAGACTATGTACGAGTATAAGACGAAAGTTGTGAAGATAGTTGACGGTGACACAGTTGATGTAGATATTGACTTGGGCTTTGGTATATGGCTATATAATGAGCGTGTACGCATTATGGGTATTGATACGCCAGAATCAAGAACAAGAGATAAAGTTGAGAAGAAGTTTGGTCTAGCAGCTAAGAATCGTCTGAAGTCTCTACTAGGTAAGAATCCAGTATTGAAGACACAGATCAGTAAGAAAGGCGAAGATATGCGAGGCAAGTTTGGTCGTGTATTAGGAGACTTTGATGTATATTGTGCTAAGACAGATGCATGGCGCCCAGCTACAAAGATATTAGTTGAAGAAGGTCATGCTGTTCCTTACTTCGGTGGCTCTAAAGATGATGTTGATGCACAACATTTAGCCAACAGAGATCGATTAATCGCTGAAGGGATTGTGACACTGTAATGGCTGTACTATTTGATGAAATACTAACTCAGGGTATTAGATCAGGACAGGTGCCAGCGCAGACTGCTAAGGCTCGTGATTGGTACAGAAACACTGCCAAAGACTATGGTAAAGTTAGAGAGAATCAGCTCTTTGGTAAGAAGAGCGATAAAGACAGAATGGCTTCGAAGCCTATGATTGGTGGGATGTATATGTATGAGTATATGGCTAAGGGTAGAAAAACTCTTCCATATTACGATAGACTTCCTCTGATATTCCCATTTAAGATGGTAAAGGGTGGATTCTATGGACTCAATATGCACTATTTACCACTACCTCTACGTGCCAAGTTAATGGATGCTCTATATGAGACAACTAATAACAGTAAATATGATGAGACAACAAAATTAAGAATTAATTATCAGATACTATCCAAAGCCGCTGGATTTGAACCGTTTAAACCTTGCGTGAAGAGATACTTAACATCACAAGTGCAAAGTAGATTTATGTATGTGTATCCGTCTGAGTGGGATATAGCACTCTTCTTGCCTACAGAGAGATTTGTCGGCGCATCCAAAGCAACTGTGTGGTCACAGTCTAAGAAAAAGATATAGGAAATCGTAATGCCATTTAGTTTAAAAGACTTTAACTCAAAATTAGCGAAGCATGGTGTAGCAAAGAATAATCTATTTGCTATCAGGATTACCAACCTACCTCCCGCATTGCTTACGGATCAGATAGTAAATCCAATCGCAACTGACCTAGAGTTTTTCTGTAGGAGTATCACTCTACCAGAAATGGATATAACCACTACTGATATACAGCATCAGGGATTCGGAGCAACTTCTAGAAGACCTCAGTCGTTGACGTTTCCAGTAATGCCCGCAGTATTTATGGTAGATTCTGATTTTGGAGTAATGAAGCTATTCCATAGATGGGTTCAGTCAATAATAAACTTCGACACTGAAGGTGGTATATTGTCTGGGCACAACAATCAATTACCATACGAGATGGCATACAAAGACGAATATTCAACCACAATGGAGGTTGCAGTATACTCATTCAACTCTGAAAGTGTCGAATATGTATACAAGTTCTCTGGGCTCTATCCTGTTCAGGTAGGAAGTGTCAACCCTGCTTGGGAGAATCAAGGAGAAGTATTGACTTTACCTGTTGGATTTACATATGATGAGGTTACTGTAACTGGAACAAAAACTGGTATTGTTCTAGGAGAGAGATCAGGATCTTTTTCTGGTGGACTTTTGAGTTGGTTCTCTACTATCAATACAGTAGCACAGAGCATTAAGAATGTCAGAAAGCCTAGAGATGTTCAGGATGCCATAAATCAAGTAAATAATGTGAACACAATTTTAGATAACTTTAAGAAGTTTTAAAAAACAATTAAATAATTAATATATTATAGGAGTGTAGTGCAATGGGATTACCTAAAATCGATCTTCCAATCTTCGAAGCTGAGATAATATCTTCGGGTGATAAGGTTAGATATAGACCCTTTACAGTAAAGGAAGAGAAGATTCTTCTAATGGCTCAAGAAACTAATGAGGGAGATCAGATATTACTAGCAATGAAGCAACTGGTTAATAATTGTTGCGTTAGTGATATAAATGTAGATGAATTACCTCTGTTTGATTTAGAGTATCTTCTTCTACAGATTAGAGGAAAATCTGTAAATAATATCATATCTTTTACGATCACTGATCCAGACACAAATAATCCGGTTCAGTGCGAAATAAACATTGAAGATATTAGTCTGACTATACCCGATAATCACTCGAAAGAGATCATAATCAATGAGGAATCAAGATTGCTCATGAAGTACCCTAAACTAGATCAGATGAAGATGTTTTTATCTACTATTGATCCAGATGTCAATCCTGTTGATATTCTGTTTAATGTTATGATAGGGTGCATAGATTGTGTGGTTGTTGGTGATGAAGTTCAGACGCTATCCGATTTTAGTGAGAGTGAAGTTAGAGAATTTATCGACTCACTACCGGGCAGTGCAGTAGAAGACTTAAAGAAGTTCTTTGAGACTATGCCATCACTAAGCTATACATTGAAATACACAAACTCAGATGGTAACGATAAAGAAATGTTGCTAGAGGGAACTGAAAGTTTTTTTCTCTAGTGTTGAGTCACACTAATTTGGGGATATACTACAAGACTATGTTCTCACTGGCTCAACATCATAAATATAGTATAGCTGAAATAGAAGGCTTATTGCCATATGAAAGAGATTTATATGTTGATATGTTAGTAGATCACTTGGAAGAGCAGAAAGCCAAACAAAAATAATAACGGAGTAATTATGTCAGAAGAAGCAAAAACAAAAGATGTATTTCACCCTGCTGATACAAATGGAGATGGTGAGGTAACAAAAGAAGAAGAAGCAATGTATCTAGAGTTTAAACGAAAAGAACTCGAAGACGCAGATGCTATGCGTGACGCACAGCGCAACATGGCGTGGTTCGCTCTCTTTGGTATGCTATTATATCCATTCGCAGTTGTTCTTGCATCATTAGCAGGCTTAGACGAAGCACAGAAGACGCTGGGTAGTATGGCACCAACATACTTCGTAGCTGTTGCTGGTATCGTTGCGGCTTTCTTTGGTGCTCAAGCATTCAAAAAGAAGTAACTTAAGGATTAGTCAAGATGGCAAGAAATCCAGATCAACTACTAGAAGACAACCCTAAGTTAGCGAAAGTGCTAATGTCTATAGAAGAGACACTCGGGTCACATTCACTGCTTCTCACGAGCATGGACAAAAGACAGGCTGATCTTGCTAGAGATCAGGCGAGACGTGACGCTAATGAATCTGTTACAGATCCAGAGCCAGATAGTACATCTGGCGGCTCTAACCCAGCGTCTACAGGTGCTGGCGCAGGAGCAGGAGCAGGAGCAGGAGCTGGCGCAGGAGCTGATGGTGATGGTGATGGTAGTAGTAGTGGTGGACTGATGTCTAACATAGGAACATTCTTAGCGGGTGGTGTTGCGGCTAGTGGTACTAGAGCTATGTTTAAAGCAATCGGAAAGAATATGCTGAAGGTTGGCACGGCTGCATTAGTCGCTCCATATGTGGGTAAGTTCATTGAGGGTGCAGTTCAGAGAGGTCTAGAAGAGCTTAATGTAGATCCAGAACTATCTACAGACGTTGCAGAAGCCGTAGGTGATGCAGGTATGTTTGCTTTGATTGCGAGAAGCCTTAATAAAAAATTAGCACTACCTGCATTCTTTGCTACGCTAGGAGTAAAGGTCGCACAGAAAATAGATAGCATGGACGGAGAAGATGACGGCGTAATAACAGCGTTTGATAAAGAATTTAATGAAACTCATGTTAAGGGCTTGTTCGGTACGATAGGTGCTGCTCTTGGTGTTGCAACCTCTGTGGGAGTACAGAAGATGTCAGCTAAAATTCTTGCTATGTTCAAAAATACCCCTATAGTCGATCCAATTATAGATAACACGCCTGGTGGTGGTGCTAATAGGACAACCCCAGGTGGTGGTGGTGCTAATAGGACAACCCCAGGCACCCCAAGCGCAACCCCAGGCAGAACTGGGGGTCCAAGACTAGCCTATGTAGATGGAAACAGGGTACCCGGCTTTCAGCAGGCAGGGGGAACCCCAGCCGCAGGAAATGCTTCAAGAATTAAAGAGGCATTGGCGAAACTGAGTAACGTACAGCTTACTAAGTATGCAGGAGTGCTGAAGTTTGCAGGGATGGCCGCATCAGTAGGATTATCAATGGTTGATGTCGTTGATGCAATAGCTAACGATAGGGGTGAAGAAGAAGTCCAAAAACAATTGGCAGGAGCACTAGGTAGTGTTTCTGGTGGTCTGATGGGCATGGGTGCTGGCGCTGCTCTGGGCTTTGCCATAGGTGGTCCAGTAGGCTCATTTATAGCATCACTCGCTATGGGTACTGCTGGCGCTATTGCTGGCGAAGACCTCGCAGAAATGATTGCAGAATATGTTGTAACTGGAGAAAGTCCAGCTCTTGAGATGGTTACAATGGCAGCGGTTGGTGGTATGGGTGGCAATCCCGGCATGATGGGTAATCCCGGTATTATTGGACCACAGATGGCCCAGATGGCGAAACAGAGAGATTTCAAGTCAGTCCAATCGGGCGAGATGAGTATTGAGGATTTTAGCAATCGTCATAAAATGAAATCAGCAGATCTGAGTAAGCTTCAGGATCACGTAGCTAATATTAAAGCAGGTCGTCAAGCGGATACAATATCTAACCAACCATTGATATTCCGATTAGAAGAGAATACCGTACCAACGAAGAGTGATGCTATCAATGACTTTCAGAATATGATGACTGGGTTAAATGCGTCCTCGGGCGCTAGTGTCAGTTCTGTTACACCTATCGTAAACTCCCCAACAACAAATAATGTTGGTGGAAGTTCATCGAGCACAATCGTTGTAAATGGTGGTGGTGGTGGGGGATCGTCACTAGACAATAGCATTCCGCTATCCCAATCTAACTAATCATCCTTCTTCTTGCGAGGCAATGTAGTTTCTATGTTGTCTTGCTTGAGAAGTTCTTCAAGTTCCTCAACTGAAACATAATCTAAGTCCCAATGATTACAGATATCATTGCGATATCGTGTGTGGTTCTTGTCAGAACTCTTTGACTTCTTCTTGTTGAAGTAGTTTACTAATCGATCACTTATCTTCATTAGAACCAGATTTTTTCTTTGATAATGTCTTTTAAGTTTAAAGCAATCAACTCTGGAGCGGCTTCTCTAACTTTATCAACAGCGTCTGGTAAGTAACCGTAATTAAAGACTTCGTTATTGATAACAACTTCAAAACGCTTGGGCGGAGTGTTATCTCGATTGATTCGAATGCTAACGTCTCTGTTCAAAACTTTAAAAACTTTACTCATATTGTTCTCCATTTGTTGTGTATCATTCTATAACCTCTATCTCAACTAACCAATCATCGAGGTGTGCTTCATGACCGCCTTCATCAAGTATAAACTCTATAGCTTTTTCTCTTAATAGATAGTATCGGTCTATTTCTGAAGTCTCGCCGTATTGGCCACCGTAAACATCATACACTCCGTATATTTTCATATTTTTCTCTCTCATCTCAATTTATGTAGCTATTATATCATGGCTAGAAAGAAAGTCAACCCCTTTAACATTAACTTTGTGTAATAAAAAGGGGAGACTTCAGCTTTTGGCTTCCATCTCCCCATAAACTCGCTATATTGAGTTTTGTCTCTTCTAGTCTTCAGCTAGACTCTTGAAAAAATCAAGAGAGTCATCCGTTGACTCTGAAGAGGTTGGAGATGGGGCTTCAGCCTGAGCGGCTGCTGGTGCAGTTCGCTCTTTAAAGTTAGGCTGAAACGCCATCCCCGCATTGCTGTCCTCAGCGGTCGGGCTGGGTGCGTGTGAACCGCCATCAAGTTGTAGAACTTTATGCAGTTTAGCTTTAAGTTCTCCATAAGACTTGAAGTTTTTAGGATCAACAATTTCGGCTAGGGAGTGCTGTTTGTTCCACGTTGCTTCCATATCTTCATCAGATAGCGCACCTTCAGAATTAGAGATAGGAGCAGGTGATGCAAACTCAGACTTGTCATAGTTGCGATAGCCTTCTACTTGACGAATCTTTAGTTTGAAGTCAGCACCTTCCCAAAAGTCGAATGGGTTGATTGGATCTTCATCAGCGAACTGAGGATTCATAGCATCGTTCAGTTTGTCGAAGATTTTCTTACCAAATTTATACAAATAAACTTGACCTTCACGAGAAGGATTTGATGGGTCAGATACGACCATTATATTAGCTACATAGCTAAGACGGCGTTTCTGCTTACGAGCAATCTCTTTATCTTCGTCATGACCAGAGTTCCACAGCTTAGAGTTATACTCAGATACTGGATCGTCTTGACTTAGAGTTGTTAGAGACTTCTCGATGTACCAACCACCTGGCCCTTGAAAGCCATGATCCCAATAACGAACGAAAGGCATATCTTCGTTCTCAGATGCAGGAAGGAATCGAAGTACAGCATAGCCATTGCCAGCTTTATCGACTTCTGGTTTCCAGTAGTTGTCGTCACCTTTGGACATTTTTTGATTAGACATTGACTGAAGCTGATTGTTCAGTTTGTCAAAAGAGGATGTTCGGTTTTTCTTTAATGATGCAAAACTCATAGGTGTTTCTCCGTTGTATGCGTTATATAGTTTTTACGATTTTAGTACTTCTCGTATGCGTTGTATTATACTAGGTGTTGCTGTATTTGTCAAGAACTATTTTCTTCATTTTCACTTTATCATAATCTAAAAAAGGTTTATAGTTGTTAACAGTCTTATTTATATCAGGGAAAACTATGGTGTCACGAATAGTCTTCTCCCAATACTTAAAGCATCCAGTGAGTTCATCAATGATAATCAATGTCTCAATGCATACCCTTCTTCTGTTGAACAGAGATAGGAGTTTTGGATATTCTCCATCTTCGACAACAATGTTGGCATTGAAGTCATCGTCTAACTCATCTAAATCATTCTTAAATGTGTAAGTCAATGACTGTTGCCTCTTTGACCACTCAGTATAGACTTCTTCTGCTTCGTGACTGTCTATTAAGTTGCCAATCCAGAGATCAGGCTTCTTCAATATATTCGCTAGAATAAAATCTTTAGCATCTTTTCTCTTAGATAGTTTATAGAAAAAGAACTTATCTTTTCTATTTTCAAATCCATCGACAGTAAGTCTCATCTTACCGCCATACTTCACAAAGTCATAAGTTGATGTGAAATGCTTCTTGATTGCCATGTAGTAACTATAGAGTTCAAACGCATCTCTAGTAGAATACATTGAACTCATACAGGCAATCTCACAAGTTTCTCGACCATGTTTAACTCTTCTGCTTCACGATAGATATTTGCTTTCAGTAGAGGCGACTTACGAATAATCTCGCCAACAACTTCAATCTCAAGACCATTCTTTTCAGCGTATTCAACTACAGCATCAATGTACGGAATGCCCGCATCAATATGTCTCTTTATCTCTAACATAATGCGCTCTGAGTTTAGTCTGTTAAGTACTTTAAGATCACTCTTCTTATCACCCATTGAGCACCTTAATCCCTGTCGCCCAGTTCTCAGCGGCATCTTCAGCCCACTGTAGGGACTTACCAGAATGCGTCTCACTGCTAATCAAACTGCCTCTAGGATCATAATACTCGATCAACCAACCATCGTCAGTCTCATAGATCATTGCTTGAGCTTTACCGTCTTCCTGCAACTTAAATGTAGTGCTAACTAATTTAGACATTGTTGTCTCCTAGCTAATAGTTTCGATTAATGCTTCTATGTCTTCGATCTCAGAGATCAACTCAGATACGTTTTCTTTATGAAAGATTTTAGCCATCTTTGAGAGGTACTTCTTTGGGATTCCAACATCTTCAGACAAAGACTCAACAGCTTCTTTAATGAAATCACGCTCGGCATCGATGCGAGTGTATGATGCACTAATTTCGTTCATAGCGCCTTTGATGCGTTGTACATCTTTATCGGATGATGGGATGATGATTGAATTTGTCATTATATAGTCCTATATCAATTAGTAAAGAAAGGTGGTTCGTTTAGAGAATCCATCTCAAGGTGAACCAAGCCTCCTCCTTTTATACTACAGTAGCTTTAACATCCTGTTCAGGTGATACCATACCTCAATTCCATTTCAAAAAATGCCTCTTAGTTCTGTTGCTAGGACGAGGCTGATCCCCGGTTGACTATGCCGCTAGGGCGTAGTTACCATGTGCAAAATTATTATCGTTTGCGATTATTTTAATGCTTCTTTAGCCGGGAACTCCCAACCCTTACAGTCTTTAGCATTGACTGATTCTCCACATAACCTCAATTCGCCTGTCGAAACTGAATACATCCCCATCATAAGAGT
>Ga0209603_1003550_pt1 | contig 13432 bp, 11 predicted proteins | sample COGITO_mtgs_1206_FD_184812 | JGI IMG/M metagenome (GOLD analysis project Ga0209603, IMG submission 184812) | Pelagic marine microbial communities from North Sea - COGITO_mtgs_120607 (SPAdes) (version 2) | ecosystem: Environmental > Aquatic > Marine > Epipelagic ... | reverse complement strand
AGCGGGTGGGACGTGCGCAACGTCACGACCACGGACTCCATGTTTGCTCGCGCCGCGGCCTTCAACGGCGACCTGAGCGGCTGGGACGTGCGCAACGTCACGGACATGGGCGCCATGTTTTGGAACGCCGCGGCCTTCAACGGCGACCTGGGCGGCTGGGACGTGCGCCACGTCGCGAACATGCACTGGATGTTTGTGGGCGCCGCGGCCTTCAACGGCGACCTGAGCGGCTGGGACGTGCGCAACGTCACGAACATGGGCGCCATGTTTAAGGACGCCGCGGCCTTCAACGGCGACCTGAGCGGCTGGGACGTGCGCAACGTCACGAACATGCGCTCCATGTTTGAGGGCGCCGCGGCCTTCAACGGCGACCTGAGCCTCTGGGACGTGCGCAACGTCACGGACATGCGCTCCATGTTTGAGCGCGCCGCGGCCTTCGACGGCGACCTGAGCGGCTGGGACGTGCGCAACGTCACGGACATGAGCCACATGTTTTTCAAAGCCGCGGCCTTCAACGGCGACCTGAGCGGCTGGGACGTGCGCAACGTCACGGACATGGCGGTCATGTTTTGGGACGCCGCGGCCTTCAACGGCGACCTGAGCGGCTGGGACGTGCGCAACGTCACGAACATGCGCGACATGTTTCGGGACGCCACGGCCTTCAACGGCGACCTGAGCGGCTGGGACGTGAGCGCCGTCACGGACATGTCGCGCATGTTTGAGGCCGCCACGGCCTTCAACGGCGACCTGAGCGGCTGGGACGTGCGCAACGTCAAGGACATGGGCGCCATGTTTTACAACGCCGCGGCCTTCAACGGCGACCTGAGCGGCTGGGACGTGAGCGCCGTCACGGGCATGTACCGCATGTTTGAGGCCGCCGCGGCCTTCAACGGCGACCTGAGCGGCTGGGACGTGCGCAACGTCAAGGACATGGGCGCCATGTTTGCTCGCGCCGCGGCCTTCGACGGCGACCTGAGCCTCTGGGACGTGGGCGACGCCACGAGCATGGACAACATGTTTGAGGGCGCCGTCGCGTACCAGCCGGCGCACGCGCTCGGCTCGCGCGCGCCGGCCGTGATGCGGGCCGCACGTCGACGAGGCGATGCCGCTCGGAGTAGCGTTTGGAATGCGTGTTCTTGTTATTAATTTTTATACACTGGTTGGGTACTCACACACACACACCTAACACGTTCTCCACGAAGCGTTCCCTCTCCAAAATACCCACACGCTGCGACGGCAATGGAAGCTCTAGCAGCTCTTGAGCAGCTGCCAAGGGACAAGAGCGGGGAGTTAATGCAGTGGCAAGGTGGCGAGGGGTGTGGTTTGATGCTGCGACGAGGGCCGCTCACCAGATCGAAGGTCTCCCCCGGCTTGGCAAAGGAGAGTGCGCGGCCGATGACGCGCTCGCTGGCGGTGGTGGCGATCTTGACGGTAATCCTCCGCGGGTTGGAGTTGCCGCGCGCCGTGCCCTTGGAGCCGGCCGACGAGTACGCCTTCTGGTTGTAGAAGCACCACTCGAGCATGTCGCCCGGGTACAGCACGGTGCCCGAGTTGTTGAGCAGCGTGCACATGCCGCCGATCGCGAGCGTGAAGAACTGCGCAAGTGCATCAGCAAACGGTCAGCAGAATGGGCGGGTGAGATCGTGGCACTGCTTTGGAAAATTACCTCGTCAATCTGCGGGCCGACGCCGTCGTCGATGGGCCGCACGGACTTGGAGCGGGCCACGCCCGCAAAGTAGAAGTTCGCCATGTCGTTGGCGCCCAGGCACGCGCAGCACGAGATGACCTGGTAAGAGTAGCAGTGTGAGTTAGGCCCTGTTTGCGTAGCTGTGCTCGAGTCTACTTCTCACCGGCGTGGCGGTCTCGGCGGCGACGTAGTTGCGGAAGGTGGAGTTGCGCGCCTTGCGCGACACGCAGATCATGCCCGGCAGCGCAGTGGCCCTGGAATGTGGAGGCTGGCGTGCTAATGCTTGCGTGGGGCAGCTAGGGGTAGAAGATTTGAATAGCAAACTATAACCACTCGTGGAAGTGCGGCTTGTGCTCAAAGGCGCTCGCGAGCGTGGTTGACGTGCGCTGGTCCTCCGCCGCACCGTCGTCCTTGGGCTCGACCTCTCCAACGGTGACGTGCTCCTTCAAGGCCGTGAACTCGTACGAGTCGACTGCGCACGGCAAGCGCAGGCGTAAGAAGTTTGCATCTTGTGCGGTTGGAGGCATCGCAGGTAAGCGTGCATGCACATGCACAGGGGTTTGAGTGGCAGGTTGCGCACTGAAGGAGTTGATGACGACCTCGCCAATGCGAGACACGGGCTGGTAGCTGCGACATGCGCACAAACGGGTGTGTGTTAGGCTCCGCAATGAAACAAACTACATGCAATCAAGGTGCGCACCCCTCGATCTCCGAATGCCGCAGGTTGGGGTCGGTGGGGCCCATGAAGCTCTGGTAGTTGCGCGTCGCCATCGTGTCCTTGGGATGGGGGTGTGTGTGGGTGGATGCGAGAGTGGGCGGAGCCTTCGGTGTTTTGAAGAACCACACGCGCGTTGACAGTTAGCGGTCCTTGTTGTTTAAAAAGGCGCGGCTTTCAAGTTATGTAGTTTTGGTGCCACGCGCACGTGCCCCCAACACCAACACCACCAAGGACCACCAAGGACCACCACGCACATGCCCGGCTGCCACTTTGGGTTCAACGACCACAACGGCGAGCCTCACGCGCGGCCCCACGCGCGCTGCACGCGCTCCATGGCGATGGACTCCACGTCCACGCACACGGTGATCATGTTCTTGGACTGGTTGCCGTCCACGACGCGCCCGATGCGCCACACCTTCTCGATCGTGTTCGGGTTGGTCTTGCCCAACGTGACGTGCGACGCGAGGAAGAACTGGAACGCGTACTCCTTCTTCCCGGCCTCCCCAGCCGCCCCAGCCGCCGGCCGGCTCACCAGCGAGAGGAAGACGCGATCGCCGTTGCGCGCGCCCTTTTGCGTGAACAGGTGCGGGAAGTTGTGGCCCCGCGTCTCGTCGCCAAACGGCAGCGTCGAGAAGCGCACGAATCCCTGGATGGCCACGTTGGCGAGCGCAAAGTCCTTGAACTGATTCTCGGGGTCGGCGCCATCCAGGTTGTTGACCACGCCGTCGGGCGCCCACTTGAAGGCGCCGTCCCTCGACTGGAAGAACTGCGCGTACTCCTCCGCATCCATGGGGCCAAAGTCCTTGAGGTCCTGGTTCAGGAGCTGCACCGACGTCACCTTGACGTTCTGGCCCATGGGATCCCGGAGCGGCGGCGCGATGCGCTGCGTGAACACGACGTCGCCCTCCTTGAAAAACTTGCCGATGCGGCCGAGCTTGCGCGTGTCGGCCACGGCCGTGCGCGAGTAGACGATCGTCGCATTCGTGGGCTTTGGTCGCTGCGAGCTCGTGGGGATGGGCCGGAAGCCGCCCGGGATCGAGCTGCCGGGCGCGACCGGCTGCCGCGGCTGCAGCCCGCCGCCCGCGGTCACGCCCCCGGGCGCACCGATGGAGTGCAGGTAGTTGGCCAGCCCCTCGTGCTTTCGCTTCAGGCCCTGGCTCATGGTGTCAACAATCCCACACGCACGCACGCACACGCACGCCCCCACTCTCTTACTCGATGGAACACGCCAAGATATCTGTCGCACTCCCACCCATCCTAGCGATGCCGCCCAAAACTTCTCATTGCGCCTCCGCCTCTTCCGCCTGGTCTTCGTCGCGCGCGCGCACAACTCCGCGCCTCCTGAGCTCCTTTTTGAGCTGCTCGCGCGACACCCACTCGTCGATCGTGCGCATCACGATGCTGCCGCTCATGCCCGTCGGCTGCGTCACGATTGGCACGCCATGCTTGGTCGCCAGGTTGGCCTTCATCGACATCAGCACCGCGTCGCCCGGCGCCACCACGTCGCAAAAGAGCTCCTTGTCCTGGTCCGCGCCACCGCGATTGTCCGTGATGCGAAACGGCCGGCCGCAGTCGCCCGTCTTGACCACGAGGATGACCGAGTTTGGATCGATCGACTTTGGCTTGTCCTGTCAGGGAACAAAGGGGCAACCACAACCGTCACCCCCATGCTCAAAGCCCAGTGTTAGATCTCAAACGCACATAGTGCATGCCGATGCCACAATCCTCCTTCTCGTACATGGTCACGATGTGATGGTTGGTCCACGGCTGGCCAAACCCCACGAGCCAGTTGTTGACGCGGTTGGTAAACTCCGCCAGCCACGGCACCTTCTCGACGCCCGCCGTCGCCGGCATGACCTTATACTGCCAGCCCGTGTAAAAGTACTTGAGGAAGCCCTTGACGTTCTCCATCGGGTCCGACTCCTGGAACCACATCTTCGTGCGCGTGAGCACGTTGCCACGGTACCGCAGCGCCATGTGATCGCCACGCACCCACTGCGCCTCGCCCCACGGGATCTCGTCCTCGCCCGAGCGATGCGGGTACTCGTCGCGCAGCCGGTGCATCGATGCCTTCGGATCCAGCGCAAAGTGCTGCGCAAACCCGTGGATGACGTAGACGTCCTCGCCCTCCACCGGCTTGTCAAACCCGAGCTTCAGCGCCCGCACCGCGTCCTCGAGGCTCGTTGACTGCGCCATGGTGCCACCTGCGCCTCCAAAAGATGCGCAATGCGCAATGCGCGCACACGCACACGCACGAGCACCGCGCACGGGTGCTACTACCGATGGTGCGCACCTGGATCTCTGACAATTATTTATTCAACACGAATAAGAAAAAGTAGTGGATGAATTACTTGAGCACTTTGGCCCCCGGAGCCAAGGGACATCCAGCCAACGAAAAAAATTCAATTAATAGGATTCTTAAGAATTTCACGTCGGTGGATCCACCGGTTCACGCTAGGGAGACGGGGCGAACATTTGGCACCCTTCTGCAGTCGCAATTCAGAAGGGGCGGCGGCGAGCGGGCCCATGGTGGACGGCATCCGGAAGCAGTGGAGCAAGCGCCACGGCGCGGCCGTGAAGAAGGGCATCAAGAAGGCCAAAGCGCGCAAGAAGGTCCTCAAGCAGGCAACGCTTGCGCTGCGCAAGGCGCCGTCGAAGCAGGCCATCGTGAAGCGGCTCTTCACGCCCAACCCTCCTCCTCAAGGGGAGGCGGTGGCGGAGACGAAGGCGGACTGATCCCGTCGTCTTGCGACTTGAGCAGACTCCGGCCCTCTTGCGACGACGGCTCGCCCAGGTTGATGACGTGCGACCCCATGCGACGGAGCCGTTGGCCAAAGGAGGTGCCGGTTGTTGCGGCACCGGTCGCGCTTATCGCCTCCGTGTGCTGCGCCCGGCGCAAGCGCTTCAGCGACCGCACCTGCTGCGCCGTGAGGTGCACCTCGTTGGCGTCGAAGGCGGCGCTGTCGCCGGCGCTGGCCTTGAAGAAGTTGGCACCAAAGGGGGCCTTGGGGTTGCCGCCGCCGCCCCCGCCACCGCCCCTCGCTTGCGACATGGCCCCCTTCGCCGCGGACCTGGCCGCGCCGATGCCCGCCCTGGCCGCCTTCGCGTTCTGCTTGAGCCTGCCTCGGCCCTCCTTGGTGCCGACGGCGTCGATGCACGCGACGCAGCCGTCAAAGAGCAACTGGAAGATGAAGTTGACCAGCGGCAAGAAGTTGATCAGGATGAACACGACGACCAACAGCAGCGTGAAGTAGATCAGGCCACCCAGCTGGCAAACTGCGCACGCGAGGGGCGCGCAAGCAATGGCGCGTGTGCGCGTGTGCGTGTGCGCGTGTGTGCGCGTGTGTGTCGATAACAAAACGGCTTCGAGTCGAGTGGGCCGTACTCGAGCACAGGATGCGGCCGGCGTTCATGCTGTTCTCCACGTCGGGCGAGCCGCTGCTCGCCGCGTTCAGGATCGAGTCCACCGCCTCCGCTGCGCGCAAAACGGCGATGTTGGGCCCCAGCAGGCTGTCGGAGCGCGGGTCGATGCCGAGCGCCTCCAGGCTGTCGGCCGTCACCTGCGTCGCCGACCCTCGCCCGTGGCAGTAGTCGTGGTAGTTGAGCCCGTACTGGTCGACGCCCTGCGTGCGCGTGATCACGCGGAACTCGGGCAGCTGCGGTATCGCAAACGGCCAGGCGGGGAAGCACAACTTCTCCTTGCCGGGTCGCATCACGAACATGCGGTCGCCGCCCTCGGGTCCCTCGTCGCCCTGCGTGTCGATCTCGTCGTTGTTGGGCGCCACAAAGTAGCATCCGACGGTGGAGCTCACGATGTACCGCAGCGTGGCCTCCCAAAAGGTGATCTCGCTCTTCCCGACCGTGACGCCCGAGGGCATGAGCGTGTCGACAAACGAAAAGGGCGCCGCGATGGTGGCCTCAAAGAAGGCGACTCCCAGCCGACGCAGGTGGCTTCCCGCGCCCTCGCCGCCGTCGGGCCGCTCGCTCATGCGCCGGCGCACGCGGTGGAGCACGGTCGGCTCGTGCCACGGCGGGTCGGCGCCCGTCTCCTTGCGGTACAGCACGCGGCGCACCGCGTCGCCCAGGATCGACGGGCTGGACAGCCGCGCATCGTCGAGGTACTCGTACCCCGTGGGGTGTTGGTTCACGATGTCGGCGTGCGACGCGCCCGTCTCGCGCAGCCTGTGCCGGTCGCGCACGATGCCGTACAGGCGCGAGCCCTCCTCGAAGACGTGGTCCCAGTCGACCAGCTCCTGAACAAGGAAGCGCGCGTGCTAAGTGCCAAGTGCCAAGTGCCAAGTGGGTTGTGTGGGTTGTGTGGGTTGTGTGGGTTGTGTGGGTTGTGTTCAAGCGGTTTGCATCCAAGGCGCACGTGGACCCAGCTGAGCGCGTGGCTCTCGGGCAGCTCGAGTGCCTGCACCTCGGGCGGCGTCTCGAGCTGCTTCCGCTCGAGCGCCTCGTACAGCGCGTCGGCGTGCGCCGAGTTGGGCGAGAGGCGCCGGCGCAGGCGGTCGTCGTGCGCCTCCAGGCGCCGGCGCCCCTTGTGCAGCGCGCCTCCCACGCGGTCGCGCAGCGCGTTGAGCTTGACGATGGCGCCGCCGAAGCGCGAGGCGTACGACCCCTCCTCGGCGCTCACGGCCAGCACCGTCGTGAGCGGGCTGGCCAGGCTGCCCTTCATCGTCTCCCACTCCAGCTCGTCCGGCCGCGGCGTGCGCGCGTGCGCGCGGTAGCCGGACCGCGACTCGCGCGACTCCGCGTTGTTGGCCGCGGTCGCCGCGCGGTCGACGCGCATCATCGCGCGGTGCATCACGCTGCTCGCATTGTGCAGGTGCCGCTTCAGCATGCCCGCGTGCAGCGCGTGCTGCCCCAGCCCGTGCCCGCCGCCAAAGGCCTCGTCCTCGCCCTCGCCCTCCGCCAGGGTCCGGCCCTCGCCCTCCGCCAGCTTCCGCCCCTGCGCCTGCGCCTGCTTGGCGGCGGCGGTGCGCTTGCGGCTCTCGCGCAGGAGCGCGCTGGCCGTCGCCTCGTCGCGCGCCTGCTTCTCGAAGAAGGCCGACTTGACCTGCCCGTGGCCCTCGCGCACCACGCCCATCGCCTTGGCCATCGAGGCGAACGTCTCGCCCATGTTGAAGCCAACCTCGTCCATCTTGGCCTTGGTGCTCTCGTAGTCGAGCCCGTGCCGCTTGCCGGCGTGGTGCAGGATCGAGCGGCCCATGCACTCGAGCTTTTGCGCCTCCGTCGTGTGGTTGTTGACGCGGCACTCCGGGTCGGGGTGCAGCTCCGGGTTGAGGATGTCGATGCCCAGCTGCGCCGCGACGCCAAAGTGCTCGACGGCGCTCGGGTGCTCCTGCTCGGTCATCTTGCGCGCCACGTGCGTGATCCGCTTCTTGAGCGTGTTCCGCGCGTGGATCTCGCAGTACTTGGCCGCGCACACCTCCTGGCCGTCCTTGATGGCGCAGCACGCCTCGTCGAGGTGCCGGCGCGCGTGCTCGTGCATGCGCCGCTTGCGCGTGGCGTAGTCGGCCTGCGGCGCGCGCTCGGCGTCGAGGCGCAGCTTGGTCAGCGCGCGGCCCACGTGCGCCATGTGCTGCCGGCACGAGGTCGTGTAGTTGTCAAAGTCGCAGTCGGCGCAGATCCTTCCCTGCCCGCGCCGGTCGTTGCCCCCGCCGGACATGTACATCCAGAGGTGCGTGGCCTTCACGTGCGAGTCGTGCGCACCCGACGCGTTTTTGAGCGCCAGCAGCCGGCACGTCTCGTTGGTCCGCAGCCTCATGGCCTGCTGCAGCTCCGTGAGCGGCGGCGGCGGCGTCGGTTCGCGCTCGGCCAGCCGCCGCCCCGCCTCGGCGGCCTCGTCGTCCTCGCCCAGGGGCGTCTGCTCGTGCGCCGCGACCGCCGCGACGTGCTCGCGCAGCAGCGCGAAGCGCGCGGGCCGTCGCACCTGCCACGACGCGTTCTGCGCAACCTCCAAACGTGCGCCCTCGAGGAGGTCAAAGTTGGCCTTGGCCACCGCCTCCATGCGCACCGTCGCCGGCAGCTCGCGCGCGTTGCCCAGCCCCTCGGCCACCTCGGTCGCCACCTGCGAGAGGCACTCGAACGAGGCGACGCAGTCCACCACGCTGCGCGACGCGTTCTTGATCGACGCGTGCAGCCGCAGCTCCGTCTCGCGCACCACCGCCTCGGACGTGCTGGTGCCGAGCCCGACCCACTCGTTGCAGACGTCGCAATGGCTTGCGCACAGCGCGGGCGCGAGGCAAATGAGCATGCCTTCGATCACCGCGTGCACCGCGGGCTCGATCGCGCGCGAGAGCAGCTGCAAACTCCACCCCGCGTCGTCGATCGGGAGGTGCTTGGGATCCCGCGTGTCCTCGTCGACGTCCGCATCGTCGCGGTTGTGGATCGAGGTCCACCAATCGCCCTGCTCACAGCCGCCCAGCGCGTGGCACTGGGCGTCGAGGGTCGCCGCCTGCCCGACCACCACGCTCTTGCCGGGGTCGGCGAGCGTGATGGCCACGGCCACGCTCGCGGCCGCGCTGCGCCCGTGCGCGCCCGGCAAGATGCGCCGCGCGTACAACTCGCCCTTGTGCCGCGAGACCTCCAGGTTGTTCCACCACGCGTCGAGGTCGCTTTTCGGATCGCCTTGCGCGGGTTCGGCGTCGGGTGGCGGCTCGGGATCCAGGCGCCGCCCGTAGCCGTACGACGTCGAGGGCGTCGTCGAGGGCGTCGTCGAGGGCGTCGTCGAGGGCGCGGAGGCGGCCGGCGCGGAGGCGGCCGGCGCGGAGGCGGCCGGCGCGGAGGCGGCCGGCGCAAACGAGACGGTCGGCGCGGCGGTCGGCTGCCAGTGCCCTGGCGCGGAAGTGTTGTCGCCGTACACCTGCATGGTCTCAAAGCGCAGCCGCTTGTGCGGGTGGTAGATGCGCAGCGTCACGTACCGGCCGCGCGCGTAGTCGCCGCGCGACGTGGGATCGAAGGCGTACACGGACGTGCGCTCCTGCTGCCCGGTGAGCACGGTGCGCGCCTTGGTGCCGAAGAAGGCCGAGGTGTCCGAGTACCAGATCTCGAAGCCGCCGTGCGGCAGCAGGTCGTCGCCGATGCCCGTGTCCTGAGGCGAGTGCGGCGGCGGGCGCGGCGCGAAGCCGGGCGCCCACGGCGGCGGCGGCGAGGGCGGCACGGGCGGCGGCGAGGGCGGCGAAGGCCAAGGCGGCGGTGGCGGCAGCGGCGGAAAGGGTGGCGAGTGCTTCTGGTACACGGTGTACTCGAGATCGGTGGGGTGGAGGCCGTCGCAGACTTGGAACGCCGCACCATGGTAGGTGTAGTCTGGCGCGGTGCCTTCCTGGCAGCATATGTTGAAGTGCGTGCACTCCGGGTCGGCGTCGCAAGCGTTTTTGAATTCCTGAAGGGTGCGCAGGCCAGCGGCCTGGCCGAACGGCCCGGTGATCCCCACGGTGTTGCCGCCGTGGCAGTATCCCGAGTCCGTTGCGATGATGTCGTAGCCGTCGGTCTCAATCTGGTCGCCGCTGAGCGCGTAGGCCGACGTGAGCTGTCGGCGGTCCAACGCGGCCTCTGCGGTCGTCGCGCTCGCCACCTGCTCCAACCGGCGTCCCGTGGCTGGAGGCGGCGGCGGGGGAGGCGGGTCCTGGACCAGGCCGACGCGCACGTAAAAGTCCACCACCGGGTGGTACGCGCAGTGGGTGGTAACGTCGATCAGGAATTCGTCCGGGATGTTCTTGAGGTAGCAGTTCTTGTCGCCATCGTTCGGTGTTGGATCGTTGAACACAAAGGCAAAGCCCTCGCACTGCTGGCCATACTCGATGCACTTGTCTGCGCACGTCTCAACGTCCAGCCCAATGTGCGATTCCAGGTCCACGGTGAGGCCGTCGTCGGTACAATCGATCCTGCTGAAGCGCTGGAAGTTCAGGACGAAGATCTCGATCTCGCTGTACTCCCACGCGCCGTTTGTGTAGCCGCAGTTGCCGTGCGACATGCTCAGCCCGAAGGACGTGTCGAGATTTTTGCGCCGCAGCTTCTTGACGTAGACGTCGGTGTGGTAGACGCCCTGCCCCCTGTCGCAATTCCACCAACGCTCGCCGCCCGCACAACCCTTGGGCGCATCGTTGGGATCGCACCCTTCGAGCGGAAAGCCGCGGGTGTTCAGAGCCGTGTATTCGGTTGGCAAAAAGTATGGTGCCGTTAACTGCATGTTGGCCTCATCAAGGGGCTCAATGTTCACGTCCGTTTCGTAGCTGAGGTCGTTGTTGCCAATGGAGTAGCACTCGCCAAAGCCCGCAAAGCGCATGCGGTACCGGATCATGGTGGCGCGCTGCAGCATGCCGCCCGGCGCCGTCTCGGGAATGTCCCACGACGATTGGCAGCTGCAGTCCAGGGTGCACCAGGAGATGGACGAGGTGCACTTGTTGGCGTGCTCCTCTTCCAGGATGGCGCGACCCACCGCGTCGTCGGACACCTTGGGCACCCTGCACCAGGCCCAGTTGGCATTCTCCTTGCCCGCCGTGTGCTTGAGCTGCGCGTGCGGCAGCGGGTGCCAGTCGCCCCCCTCGTTGCACGCCTTGGCCTGCCCGGCGTCGTCGATGCACGAGAGGGCACCGTCGAGCACGAGGGGTGGCGGCGCGGGCGGCGGCGGCGGCGCGGGCGGCTTGGTCCAGCTGGCCGCCTCGCCGTTGTAAATGTACAGGTCCGCGTGCCACGGGTTGGGGTCGTTGGCGCGGCAGCCCGACGTGTCCGCGTCTGGGGCGATCGTTTTCAGGTAGCACAGGTACTTGCCGTTGCTGTGCACCGTCTTCTCCCACAAGAAGCCGTTGCACCCGATGCTCTCGTCCTGGCGGCAGATGCGCGCGCACTCCTCGACGTTGCTGATGAGGCACGCGCTCGATCCTCCCCACGGCGCGACGGGGCACACCACAGACACGATGTCGGGGTGGTTGTTGCACTGGACGCTTTCCTGGCGCGCAAAGGGCAGCACGAAGATCTCGAGCGCGTCGTACCGCCACGCCGCATTCATTGGGCTGCAATAGCCTGCGTGGAAGAACAGATCAAACCGCTTCTCGGGATCCTTGCGCCGCTTCTCGTTGACGTACACGACCGTGTGGTCCGTCGCCGGGCCAGTCTCGTCCTCCGCGGTATGCCACCAGTTGTCCTCACTGCAGGCGGACCACTCGAAGTCGCTTCGCCAGCTGGTCTTCTTCTCAACCTCGTAGTTGGTGACTTCAAGGCCGTTGTGGTCGCGCGACACCTTTGGCGTGTCGCGGTTGATGTGGTTGAAGAAGCACCCGGACTCGCCCGAGAAGGACATGCGGTACCGCAGCATGGTGGCCTGCGCCAAGGGCCCGCCTGCCTCCGTGCCGACGACTTCCCACCGCCTGTCGCATCCGCAGTTCTTTGAACAATCGCTATGCCCGTTCGTCAGGCACCCCTGCCCCGACGCGTCCGAGAGCGATGTGCCCGTGTATGTGATGTGCGCCTCGGCGATGCTCGCGCGGCCCTGCTCGTCGTCGTAGAGGTCGGACTCGTCGCACTGACGGTCGAGCTCGGGCTCAAAGTTGGCGATGGCCGGTTGCAGGTACGCGCTCGACACGGCGTACCAGTCGCCGCCCGGGGCGCAGCGGTACGCGCAGTCGGGGTAGTCGGTGCCCCATGCGCACACGTCGGAGGTGCTGCCCTCGCCGCCGTCCTCGCAGATGCCGTTATTGGCCTTGAGCACGTGCTGGTGGTAGCAGTCGGAGCTTCCGACCGAGCCGATGCACACAAACGGAAAGGGCGGCGGCGGCGCATAGGGCGGCGGCGGTGGCTTGGGCGGCGAGGGCGGCGGGTTGGGCGGCGGCCTGGGCGGCGGCGGGTTGGGCGGCGGCGGCGGCGTGGGCGGCGGCACGCCAAACTTGTACGTGGTCAGCCGAAGCGCGCGCAGGTCGTGCTCCGCGCCCAGGTCGTACATGATCCACTGCGCGCGGCGGCACGCGCCACCCGTCGGCACGATTGGGCGTGGGGCACGCCGGTTTGAGGGGGTGGGGGCGTGGGTGGGGGCGTGGGTGGGGGCGTGGGTGGGGGCGCACGGCATTCTCAAGCCCGTTGGTCTCGCAGAGCGAGAGCTCGTCGTTGCTCGTGTGCGCCTCGGAGCACGCGCGGATCACCTCGGGGTCGTCGCTCGCGTCCAGGTAGTCGGCCTCGCCGCCCTCGCCATCGGCGTCAAGCGACTGCAGGTGGCGGCGCCGATCGCGCCGGTAGGGCGTCGCCGCGAGCGCATCGGTCTCACCCGGCGCGATCAGCGAGGTGCGCATGTTGCGGCTGGGGCCCTGCGCAAAGAAGATGCGCACGGGCGTGAGCTCGGCGACGTCGGCGGTCACGCCCAGCGGCGGCAGCGGCGGCGGCGGCGGCGCGGGCGACCCGTAGAGCGTGGTCAGGTCGAGCAGCAGGTCGCGGTAGAGGCCACAGCTGGCGCCGTAAAAGGTGGCGCACTGCGTGTTCTGCGCCTCCTCGTACCCCGCGACGCCCGCGTCCATGAGGGCGAACGAGTCGCCTGCACGCAAGAAGGGTCGCAATGGGGCTTCTGAAAGGGCTGGTAAGGAAGTGGTTTGAGCGCGATTCGGCGCACAGGTGGGATTGCAAAAGGGCAGCTCGTAGAGGTGGGTGCCCGGCGGCGGCATGGGGGGCGAGGGGGGCGGGCACGGGCTCGGCGGCGGCAAGGGTGGCCTCGGCGGCGGCGCCGGCGGATCGGGCGGCGTCGGCGGCGGCGGCGGCGGCGAGGGGCGCGGCGAGGGCGGTGGCGGGGGGAGGGGCGGCGGAGGCGGCGGCGAGGGCGAGGGTGGCGGCGGGCCAGTCGGTGGCGACGGCACTCCGGGCGGCAGCGGCGGGTTGGGCGGCAGCGGCGGCAGCCCGGGCAGCGGCGGCGAGGGCGGCGGCGGCGAGGGCGGCGGCGGCGAGGGCGGCGGGCCGGGCGGCGCCCCAGGGGGCGGTGGGACCGTGGGTGGTGGCGTGGGTTGGGGCGGGACGGGCGGCGGCGAGGGCGGCGGCGGCGACGG
>Ga0209603_1003547_pt1 | contig 13450 bp, 18 predicted proteins | sample COGITO_mtgs_1206_FD_184812 | JGI IMG/M metagenome (GOLD analysis project Ga0209603, IMG submission 184812) | Pelagic marine microbial communities from North Sea - COGITO_mtgs_120607 (SPAdes) (version 2) | ecosystem: Environmental > Aquatic > Marine > Epipelagic ... | reverse complement strand
AATATTACTTATAGCGTACAATTAAAAGATAATAAATTTAACATTCCTTATGAGTATTATACAAAATAAAAAAGCCTACCATGACTACTTCGTTGAAGATAAATACGAAGCAGGTATCGTCTTAGAGGGTTGGGAAGTCAAAGCGATAAGAGATAATAGAGTCAATATTAAAGAAGCATACGTCATTATTCAAAAAGGTGAGATCTATCTTTTGGGTTGTCATATTACCCCCTTAGGCAGCGCTTCAACCCATATCAACCCTGATAACATTCGCACCCGTAAGCTGCTCTTAAATCACGATGAGATTGCAAAACTGATCGGTAAGGTTGAGCGTTCAGGCTTTACCTTAGTTCCTTTAGATATGCACTTTAGTAAAGGTAAAATTAAGTGTGAAATTGGTCTTGCTAAAGGTAAAAAACAATACGATAAGAGACAAGCTGAGAAAGAAAAAGATTGGAATAGGGAGAAGAAACAGATTCTCAGCGCAAGAAACAAAGGAAAGTAGTATAATAAATTCTTGTTTGGGGCTGACCCGGTTTCGACGTGGGTTACAAAACAGATCAGTGCATACCGAGGCTTCTAGGTACCTCGTTAATAAACTAGAAAAACAGTAATCGCAAATGACGATAACTACGCTTTAGCTGCTTAATTCCAGCTAAACGCTGTCCTGATGGGTCACTCGCTCAGGTTACAGCGTCATAAAGAGAGACTCGGAAATTATTGGGTTACTTAGTAATTTCTTAAACTTAAGGTAGCTCGCTTTTATATTTGCTTGCTTGTTGGTGAAGTAAAAGTTAAACATAAACAACATAGCTAAGTATGTAGAACTGCCTGCAGAGGACTTGCGGACGGGGGTTCGATTCCCCCCAGCTCCACCAATTATTAGTTTCAAGTAATTTCACAAAACTACACATTACCAATAAAATCAGTACTTTTAGAGATTATTGGTGTCATGTGGTGTTTTTTAGGTTCTCAAAATATCTTATAAATGTGAGTAGAGCGTTTAGTAACGAACCCGATTTTGACATCACTGGACATTAAAAGAGACATTTTTGATGCACCTCAGCCCTACCAACTTATAAACATAAACCCATGAATGTAAAGGGGTTTTTATTTGACATTTATAAAATAAATGATTAATCTAAAACATAAAATTTGGAGAATGTTATGACGCAAGAAGAATGTAAATGCAATTGTAAAGCTTCAAAATGTTGCGAAGAAAAAACTTGCTCATGTTGTAAAGACAAATGCTGTTGTAAAAATTAATTAATCCGAGCAATTAATTTTACTCTTCTAATTTGTTGAGTTGTTTTTGGTTAAACTACCTAGAAGTAAACTCTCTTGATACTGCTTTTATGTTAAATTTAAATAAAATTATCTAAAAGTTATAATCATGATTGAAAAAATAGACGAATTAGCCGACGAAACACTTAATGAAGACGGATCCTGTTGCAGTGATACAAGCTGCTGCCCCCCTAAGGCTCCAATTATTCGAGATACACCAAAGATTGGGCGTAACGATCCTTGTATTTGTGGCAACGGACGCAAATTTAAGAAATGTTGCGGAAAAAATATTTAAGTCAAAAGTGTTTATTTGAAGTTAAGCATAAAAAAAGAGCCAAAAGGCTCTTTTTTTAATTCTATTTTTTCTAAATCAAAATCACTTTTTAGGGTAATATTTTTTTGGATCTTCGTACTGAACTTTTGCTGGTTCTTCATCTAAACCAAGATCAACTTCAGAACCATCACTTTCAAAGCCTTTACCACCTTGAGAACTCGCATTAACATCATCAGTTGGGTGATAACCTTTTTCTGGTGCTTTTGTAGCACACCCTGTAACAAGTGCAGCCAATGCTAATATGGCTAATAACTTTTTCATCTTCTTTCCCTTTTTTATAAATTTAAAATGTTTGAATATCCTATCAAAATAATCATATGAAACAAGTCTAAAAGGTTAATTTTTGCTAGTATTGAATAGCTATGAAAGAAAGTTACCTAAATATTGACGATATAACTAATTCTTTAAAGATAAATGAAGATACCCTTATGAAATGGATAAAAGAAGGAAAGTTTCCTCAGCCTTTAAGAATAAATGATAGAACTACTTTATGGAGTTATGCATTGATCGAAAATTGGATAGCACAAAAACATAAGACCGAAGAATTAATCAACAATCAAGATTTAGATCTATAAAATTGTAATGAATTATTTAAATACATGGCAATTAGAGAATAGCTATGCAGACTTACCTAAACAATTCTATACGCCTATAAATCCAACCTCAGTCAATAAACCTAGCCTTGTTATTTTTAATAAACACTTATCAAAAGAGCTAGGCATCGATTTACCAAACGATAAAGAGCTTCTCGCACAAATTTTTTCAGGTAATAAATTGCCTAAAAAAGCTAAACCTATTTCTCAAGCATATGCAGGTCATCAGTTTGGTCATTTTTCAATTCTTGGTGACGGCCGCGCACACCTGATCGGTGAGCAAATCTCTGCAAATGGGAAGCGTTTTGATATACAGTTAAAGGGCTCTGGGCCAACACCTTACTCAAGAAATGGTGATGGAAGGGCAGCATTGGCTCCAATGTTGAGAGAATATATTATCAGCGAGGCGATGTATGCCCTTAATATCCCTACAACTAGAAGCTTAGCTGTTGTGTCTACTGGTGAATCTATTATGCGTTCATCATTAACTGAGGGTGCAATTTTGACAAGAATTGCGTCTAGCCATATCAGGGTAGGCACTTTTGAGTATGCCAGTAAAATGCTTGATTGCAGTGCTGTTAAGCAATTAGCTGATTATGCAATAAAACGACACTTCCCAGAACTTATCAATCAAGAAAATCCTTATTTGAGTTTTCTTAAAGCTGTTATAACTCAGCAAGCTAAACTTATTGCATCATGGATGCATATTGGCTTTATCCATGGTGTAATGAATACAGATAATATGGCTATTAGCGGAGAGACGATTGATTACGGTCCATGCGCTTTTATGGATATTTTTTCTATGAACAAAGTGTTCAGCTCAATTGATCAAAATGGACGATATGAATATGGAAGCCAGGCGCATATTGCGCATTGGAATTTGACAAAACTTGCTGAAAGTCTTTTGCCACTTTTACATGAAAATATGGATGAAGCAATGAAACTAGCAGAGGTTGCTATAAGCGAATATGCCAATGATTTTAATAGTGCTTGGATTTCTGGCATGCGATTCAAACTCGGTTTATTAAACGAAGAAGAGGGTGATTATGAATTAGCTCAGAACCTTATGGAATGGATGGAATCTTCAAAATCTGATTTTACAGGTACCTTTAGGGATCTTTCATATGAAAATCTTTCTGATAAAGATATTTATAATTCTCCTGACTTTAAAAAATGGTATGCCCTATGGCAGGCAAGATTATCAAGAAACTCAAAACCAATAAAATCTGCATTAAGTATGATGAGTAAATATAATCCTGTTATTGTTCCCTACAATTATTTAGTAGAGGAAGCGTTGGTTGCGGCAGAAGAGGGGGATATGAACCCCTTTTTTAAACTTCTTTTAGCACTAGAGAAGCCGTTTGAATTTTCACCATCAAATGAAATTTTTCTAAATTCACCTGTGGACCCAAATCCCTACCATCAGACATTCTGTGGAACATAGGGTAATTTCTGCATCTAAGAAGTATTAAAAAATTTATCTTAAAACTTTTGACTTTTTTAATAAATACTAGGAATTAAAGATACCTTTACTGGTCAATTGGCCTTTGGATAAATAAAGAGTTTGTTTGTGAAAATTTTACTATTATTGCCTATGTTCTTTTGTTCACTTGCCTTCAGTGAGGATTTCAATTTGATATGTGAAGGGGAAAGAAAAGTACGTAACTTAAGTGGTAAAAAATTTAATGTCACCAATTTTGAGTCTGTCCTCTTAAAAATTAATAATAATGCAATGGAATATATTGGAGTTAATTCGAGAAGGAGTTATTTTTTCAGCAATCGGGAATATACAGCGCCTAAAAGACCACCTCACGAAGATATCAAGATTACAGAGCAGTATCAATATACACCGAACAATATTAAAGCTTCACAGATGATAGCTGACACCGGAGATAGTGAGGAATCGAGTATTAACTTATTTAGTCTTGATATAAATCTTTTGACGGGTGAGTTGAATGAGACAGAAATTATTCGCAATAAAAAAACTAATGTGAAAAGTATGAGTAATAATTTTCAAGCCCTTTGTAAAAGGGAAGATAGGTAAAATTAGATGAAGTTCGAAGCTATCAAGACAATATTAATTTCATTATTATTATTTCCATCTATGGTTTTTGCTGATGATTTTGAGTTGCTATGCAAGGGAGAAGAGGCTAAATACCTTGAGGAAGATCCGAGTTCAAAAGAAGTCACAACAAAAGTGATTGGGATTCAACTTTATGAAGAGGGTATGAGGTTAGATGGAGAATGGTTTGATAATAAGAGTGATTTAACAGAAGATTATTTGCTTGAAAGGAGCTATGTTAAATCGAAAGATAATATTACTGGAGTAAGAAACTTTTCAACAAATACCTTAATCGAGGGTCGAGTGATTCATACATCTAAGATTGATAAAGTAGAAATTAATATTCTTACAAACGATATTTTTTGGACGCATGAATTCAATAGGGTAGATAAAACAAATGTAGATGAGAAAACTATTTACGCATTTAGAAAAAATTTCCAAGGTAAATGTAAATAATAAAGCGTCTACGATTTAGTTTTGAGTTCGGATATGGACTTTGTTGTACTTAAAAACCCAATAAAAAAACTAATAATCAATAAGTTTTTTCCTGAAATTTCAATTGCGTGAGCAACGTACCAATAGCCTGTTGAGTTAATCCATAGATAGCCTGAAGCTAGAAGAATAACAGCCATAAAGATGCTACCTTTTGTTTGATTGTTATCGCCATTAAATGACGCTCTTAAACCAGTGCCAGCAAACCAGGCCAATATCGGAGCAACAATACCGGATGTGCTTGTGTTGAATGATGTGTCACTAAAAGTTAAAACTGATCCATAAATAACAAGACCAATGAAAATAAATTGTATGTATGCTAGAAGTGAATTCATTTTAAGTTGTATTGCATGTCACCAATGGGTGTCTGACTTTTAAGGCTAACCCAGTTCATGTTTTTATCGTACCATAAGTGAACAAGCAAATCTCCATCGTCTCCCTTTGCTTCTATCTGCCACAAGTCAGTAAGAACATCTTTACCCTTAACCATATGATTCTCTTCTCTAAGGAATTGAATATCGACATCTAAATATTCACCATTTTGTGCATTCATGAGTTTGTTTTGTTCAAGAATTTTAGGGTTACCATAGGCAAAAGTCATGACACACAACGGAAGCTCTTTGGTTTCATTATTGGTTGTGACCAAGAACTGATTAGCTTCAATGTTACCCCTAACCTCATATAAATCTCCATCATCATCCGTCTTGCTTGATATTGTTTTTAAACAATTACCTTGCCAAGTTTCAGAAGATTTATGTTGATAGATAAAATCCATAAAAAGGTATTCAAATTTAAAGTTTGCATCACTTACTGTCCTTTCATCTTCGTAAATGAAGGTATGTTGCCCAATCACTTTATCGTTGAGAACAGCATCAAATTCCCATACTTCGGCATAAGCAAAATTTGACATGACTAAAAAGACAAAGCATATAATTTTTTTCATTTAACTAATTTTTCCATAAATGTAGATATTAGAAGTAGTAATAATCCAGCTACAACTGATGTGACCGTCAGAAATGTGAATAAATCCAAATTATTGGATTCTAAAATCCCAGGTAATTTGCCTGCCATAAAGTTGGCAACTGCGGAAGATAAAAACCAAAAACCCATCATGAGCGATGCAATTTTTTTAGGGGAAACCTTGGATACCATTGATAAACCAATGGGGGAGAGGCATAGCTCACCTAAGGTGTGTAAAAAGTAGACCCCAACAAGCCACCAAAGGCTGATAGATGTATCACTGGCATTGTTAACAAGCGTAATAAGAAAAAAACCACCTGCCAGTAAAAGTAGACCTAATCCCATTTTTTGGGGGGTATTGATATTATTTTTACTTCTATCGACCCTTAACCAAAAGTTTGCAATCATGGGCCCAATTAAAATAATAATTAGAGGATTGATAGATTGAAAAAATGAGGCTGGGATGATAAATCCAAGGAAGTTTCTATCAACAGAATTATTTGCAAAGAGCGTTAACGATCCACCTGCTTGCTCAAACCCTACCCAAAAAAATATAACAAATATTGAAAGTACACCAATATAAATAATCTTTTTTAAATCTTCTTTTGCTGATACCAGTTGTTTTTTTCTTGTAAAGAGGTATGAAAAAATTATGACAATAACAGCTAAAAGGATCTCAAAAAAGAAGTTATTTAGGACTTGATTTACCTGGAGGATGAGTAAGATAAGAGGAATATTAATAACCGAAATTATTGTAATTAATAACCAATCTGCTGATTTTAATTTTTTAGATTGTAAAGACGTATCCTCTTTAATTATCTTACTCTGACCAAAATAAAATTGAATAAGACCAGCTAACATACCAAAACCGGCGATTGCGAAACCATAATGCCAATTAATAGTTTCCCCAACATAACCCACAATAAGTGGAGCTAAAAATGCTCCTAGATTGATACCTACGTAAAAAATACTAAATCCACTATCACGCCTTTGATCGTCAGATTTATATAGTCGTCCTAAAAGTGAACTAATGTTAGGTTTGAAGTAGCCATTTCCAATAATCAACATTCCAATAGCTAGATATAAATAGTCGGGGAATGCCATCAGGAAATGACCAATCATCATTGTCACGCCGCCTATAAATATTGATTTTTGTGTGCCGAGAAACCTATCAGCTAGATATCCTCCAATAAGGGGTGTGAGGTAAACCAAACCTGTGTAAACCGCATAAATATGAAGTGCATCGGATTCGCTATAGTTCAGTGAGTTTACTAAATAGAGAACAAGTAGGGCCCGCATTCCATAGTAACTAAAGCGTTCCCACATTTCGGTGAAGAATAAAGTGCTTAAGCTGCTTGGGTTATGAACTAGTTTGGACATTTTAAAATCTTAAATTTAATTTTGTATGATTATTACATTCGTTCAATACAAATAAAACCATTTGTAAAAAATGGTTATTTATTATAGAATCAGTGCATGAAAAAGAATATTTCATTTTTAATTACCCTATTAAGCCTTTTATTTAATATACAAGTGGGCTTTACGCATGATATTGAACATCAATATCATGATGATGTTCACCATGATGATGTTCACCATGATGATGTTCACCATGATGATGTTCACCATGATGATGTTCACCATGATGATGTTCACCATAAAAATTTGATTGTATGTGAAGATTGTACATTTACAGTCACGGACCATTCAGCCAAAACGACAAATCTTTCATCTGATTTTGACTTTTCTTTTAACCAAACATTACAAATTAACGACAATTACCTTTTAAGAGATTCATTCTCCCTTGGTATTGCCGCTTACCAATCCCGAGCTCCTTAAAAACCTAAAAATTTATTTAAAGAAGTCTAGTTAAAATTAATTTTTAGGAGAAATACTGTGTGTGTAAGATATTTATTATTCGCTCTACCAATAATTGGTACGAGTGCTTATGCAGATGGGGTTGGACATGTCCAATTACAACAAGTCCCTGTAACTGCTAATCCATTAAAGTTATCGAATGATGAAATGGTAAAACCCATTCAAATTTATAATGGTGAAGAATTAAGTAGACTAAGGGACTCGTCTCTTGGTGCTACGTTAAATGGTACTCCAGGTGTATCTAATTCTGCCTTTGGGGATGCTATCGGTAGGCCTGTCATAAGAGGTATGAGCAATAACCGTGTTCAAATCCTAAATAATGGCCTTCAAATTAATGATGTCTCAGCTATGTCTGGAGATCATAGTGTGGCTATTGATACATTAGCAGCCGAGCAAATTGAAATCGTGAGAGGTCCTGCCGCAGTCATATATGGAGGTGGCGCTACGGGTGGTGTGATTAATATAATTGATAACAGAATTCATAGTGAATACTATGAAGGGCTAATGGGTGCCTATGACTTAGGTACGGGTGGGGCTAATAATGAGCAGGCGGGTTCATTTTTAATTGACTATGGTATTAATGACGTAATGATTCATGTGGATGGTTATGATCGTTCCAGTAAAAACTTGAAAATTCCAGGTCTGTCAGTGTCTAAGTATTTAAATGAAGCCGAGCCAGAAGAGTACCCAAGAGATAAATATGGTGATGACACATTAGTTAATTCTTATGTTGAAAGCCAAGGGGGATCTGTTGGTATTTCTAAAATTAACGATCAAGGCTATACAGGTTTATCTTACTCAAACCACCAAATGGAATACGGGATTCCGCTCGAGGACGGTGCTTACATCGATATGGATGTAGATAAGTATGACTTTAAAATGGAAAGAAAAGATATTGCAACTAATATTGATAATTTTAAGTTTGCGTTTGCCTTTTCTGACTACTATCACAAAGAAGTAGAGCCTGAAGGTGAAATCGGGACAGATTATATTGATAAACAATTTGATGGGAAAGTTGAATTTGCCCACTCATTTTTTAACACACCCGGTGTCATTGGAATCGATGCAGGGCAGGGCAGGTTTTCTAAGGATGCGGGTAAACCTTTGATTGCAAATAATCAGAATAAAGACATCGCTATTTATTTCTTAGAAGATTTTGAGTTTAATGATCACACTATTAGCTTTGGATTTAGGCAAGGCTATACGAAATATGATGCTAATAGTTTCACGAGTGATAATGGAGCAACAGAACCAGGCGGTGAGGAAAGTGAAACAACCTTTGATGCATCAGAAGAGGACTTTAATCTTACCAATGCATCCATAGGATCTGTTTTTAATTTAAATCCAAATTGGTCATTATCGGTTAATGTGAGTCACGTAGAGAGGGCACCTGCGATGAATGAGCTCTATATCTATGGTGAGCATCATGCAACAGAGACCATCGAACAAGGTGACAGGAATTTAAAGAAAGAGAAATCTAATGGAATTGATACAATCATTTCATGGCAGGATGGAAAAACTAAGTTGTCCTTTAGTCCGTTTTATAGCCGCTTTGACGACTATATTGCTGAAATCAATACCGGCACTGTTCAATACCATGAACACGAAGGTGAAGAAGAGGCATTAGATGTCTATCAATATCAAAGTGTCCCAGCAGACTTTTATGGGTATGAATTTGAGGGAAGCAGAGAAATAACCACAAATTACACTGCAGATGTTTGGGGTGACTATGTTCGAGGCAAAAATAGGGATGGAGGTGATTTACCATTAATGCCTGCGATGAGAATTGGAACAGGTCATAACTACCAATGGAACAGGTTCAATACAGGAGTAGAAGTCATGCACGTTTTTGAGCAAGATAAGCTTGCTGAAAATGAATATAAGACGGATGATTACACTGATATATCTGCTTATGTAAGTTATGCGCTTCCTGTAGAAGCTAATATTATTCTCTCTGTAAAGGGGACTAATTTACTTGACTCAACACAAAGAGAGAGCACATCAATCATAAAAGATAAAACACCATTAGGTGCTCGTGCTGTGATATTTGGGATGACCGGTACCTTTTAGTAAAAAGTAAGCTTTTTAAACTCCCCTTTGAAAAGGGGAGTTATCTTAAAACATATTTTTTTACTTATAAATGGGAACAAATCCAATGAAACCATTAATCACGGCAACTGAGGTTCCAGTAATATCCAATCAGTTCTGGAGAGGTAATGATGTAAATCATGTTGATGTCCTCGCAGATATTTATCAAGAAAATACAAACATTGTTGTTTGGAAACGGAGCCTAACTGATAAGTTGCTTGAGGCTTCAAATATTGTTCTTTCAACAAACCCTGATTTGGAAATATCTCTTGTTGTTTCTCCTCAAGATACTGTTTCTGTCTTACAGGGAAGATTAAATTCATCAAAGATGATAATGATCTTAATTGAAGATATTCATAGGCTTGTAAATATGTTTTGTGATCTTTTTGATCTTAAACGCGTAGGCTTGAGATTGACCTCACTAAAACATGCGATGTGTCCAAGGTTCCATGTCGATAATGTTCCATGTCGACTGATTACAACCTACCAGGGTATCGCAACAGAATGGTTATCACATAATGATGCCGATCGAAGCAAACTTGGTATTGGCAATAAGGGTAAGCCAGATTCACAGTCTGGAATTTATCAAGATGAATCTGATGTTCAACAATTAAGCCAAGGAGATGTCGCCTTGTTAAAGGGTGAAGCGTGGCTTGGGAATGAGGGTAAAGGACTTATTCATCGCTCACCTCAATTGTATGATCAAGCATCTCGATTAATTCTAACAATTGACTTTATTGATGATTAAGTGAGATTATAAAAATAGAATATTTTTTTAAGAATCAAATGAGTAAATATACAAACACTCTAGCCAACCTATCTTACTTATTCGGTATGGCTATTTTAATCCTTGGCTTAGTTGACAGAAAAATGCGCTTGATGGCTGTTAGTGATGTCCAGTGGGTTATTCTTTCTCTTGTCTTGGGTATTTTTTTTCCAATATTACTAAATGCACTTTTCTTTAAAAAGTTTTCAATGCACTTTTGGAATAAATTTAATTAACTCGAAATTATTTAGTTAGGCGCTCGTTCACATCCGCGGCAAAACCCTCATAAGTTCTTAAGGCGGTAACGTCTACCTTTACATGCTGACCCATGCGTTTCATTATGGGTAGATCAAGTAAAATCTGATCAAGCATTTCCATACTTTCAACATTTACTATAGCAATTACCCGGCGATCTCCAACGGCCTTCCATAGGTCAACCACAACCCCAGCCTTTTTTGCACCAACGGCGGCAGTTGCCTCTTCAGACCATATGTCAAAGAGATCGTTTTGTGACATTTCGGCTGAATATTCAACACGAAAATCTAAATGAAATAACATTTTTACCCTTCCTAATAATTAATTTTTAATCAATAAATTCATAAAAGCTACATAAGAAGCTATATTTTTTAACATCTATCTCTTCAACTGCACCAGAGTCTTTTTCACCACCATCAATCTCAACCTCGACGCAGGCACCGACCTTTGCGTTACCATCTTCTTCATCAATTTCAGTTTCACTCGTAACTTGGTATGACTTGCCATCAATGATCCATTCACCCTCAAATGAATTCTCAGGCATGCTTTCTATTTTTCCGTAAAACTCTTCATCTGCAAAAGCACTACTCATAAAACCTAATAAAAATAACAAAGATAAAATTTTTCTCATGACGATTCTCCTTTTTTAATGAAATGATTATACCCGAAATGTTTTAAAGAAGAATGAACTCATCAAACGATATAGTTGTCTTTAATGTATATCTCGCTTGTGGTTTTTTCTTTTTTAAAAATCATCAAAAGTGGTTTTACCCTTCCACAAGCGGGTACCTTTCTCTATTTAATCTTTACAACTCATGAAAAATAAATCAATGTAATGTGCCCAGCTTGTTATATAAATGGATTCTTATTTTTAATTTTTGGGGCGAGTGGCGCCGCCATAGCAAGCAATCCCTATGTCATGTTGATAGCGACTATATTAACTTTGATAGGATTTTATTGGATGTGGAAGGCATGGAAAAGAAGGAGCAAAGGAAAGGTAATGAAAAATATTAAGACAACAATCATCTTCATTTTAATTTTTGTTGCTGGCTTTATAACTGCTTCATTTATTACCCATGGCTATTTCAAAAATATTTATGAAAACAAGATAAGTGTAACTTCAAAAAACTAAGTGGTAGAATTAAGTTTTAAAAATAAATAAAAAGACATGATTGAATTCGCTGAAGTTGCTACAGTTATTCAGCTAGCCGTTGCTCCTGCTTTCTTGCTGACAGGTATAGGAGCTATTTTGGCGGTCATGTCGACAAGACTTTCAAGGATTGTGGATCGATACAGAATATTAAATGAAGGTCCTAAAAAACTCAATATGGAGCACAAGAGGGAAATAGAGTATTTAATTAAACGCTCTAAGTGGACGCATTGGGCGATTGCATTAACTACCGTTTCAGCTCTATTTGTATGCGTGTTGATCGCGATGATTTTCATTGCGACAGAAGTCAGCTTTAATTTTGACCAGCTGATTACAATTTTATTTATTTTAGCCATGACCTTTTTAGTTTTTGGCTTGTTGAGTTTTCTCAAAGAAGTTGACCTCTCTAAAGGCGTTATTAAATTTTAATAGACTTTAATTAACCTTTTAAAAACCTTATTTAAAAAACCGATTTGTTTCTGACTTAAGGATTTTTACCAACAATAAAATTCCAATCAAATTAGGAATAACCATCATGCCGTTCATCACATCCGAAAAATTCCAAACGAAGGCTAAGCTCATGGTGGCACCAACAAATATAAGAAGTGAAAAGATTACTTTATAAAAACTAACTACCCTAGCGCCGAATAGATACTCAATAGCTTTCTCTCCATAATAACTCCAGCCAATAAGCGTTGAGAAAGCAAAAAGGGCAGAGCATACAGCGACAATAGTTGCCCCTGTGTTACCCAGTGTAACCGCGATACTTCTGGCAGTTAATTCAGCAGCACTGATACCCTCTGTCCACACGTCTGTAGTCAAGATAACTAACGCTGTGAGTGTGCAAACAATAATCGTATCAATAAATGTCCCCGTCATACTGACTAATGCCTGCCTCACAGGATCATTCGTTTTAGCTGCTGCTGCCACAATAGGCGCTGATCCAAGTCCAGCCTCATTAGAAAATAGACCACGTGCAACACCAAAGCGGATGGCTGCGGCAAGTGTTGCTCCCACAAAACCACCTGTTGCTGCATGGCCATTAAATGCATGGCTAAAGATTAATGAAAAAGCACCCGGTATTTCATCAAATCTTATTACCAAAACAAATAAAACTGTTCCGACATAAAGTAGGATCATAAAAGGAACAAAAAATGAGGCGAATCTACCGATAGATTTTATGCCACCGACGATTACGAGGCCAGCAAGTATGGCTAAAACACCACCCGTCCACATAGTAGGGATATCAAAAACATTGAGAAAAATGGAGGCGGTTGCATTTGCTTGAACCATATTACCTGCACCGAAAGCAGCTAAAAAGGTACAGACAGCAAAAACAGAACCTAACCAAGGTAAGCCGGCCCCCTTAGCGATATAGTACATTGGGCCACCCCTCATACCATTGGGACCTTTTTCACGATACTTAACCGCTAATAGTGCTTCTGAGTACTTTGTTGACATACCAAAAAGAGCTGTCAACCACATCCAAAAAATAGCACCAGGACCACCTAACGTAATCGCTGTTGCAACACCCACAATATTACCAATGCCAACTGTGGCTGCGAGCGCTGTCATGAGTGTAGAAAAG
>Ga0209603_1003545_pt1 | contig 13452 bp, 16 predicted proteins | sample COGITO_mtgs_1206_FD_184812 | JGI IMG/M metagenome (GOLD analysis project Ga0209603, IMG submission 184812) | Pelagic marine microbial communities from North Sea - COGITO_mtgs_120607 (SPAdes) (version 2) | ecosystem: Environmental > Aquatic > Marine > Epipelagic ... | reverse complement strand
TCTTACCATCTTTTAATCTATAACCACCAAGTAGATCATCTTCATCTGTCTCAATAGTAATATTAACTCTGATCAATTCTTTTTTCAACTCGGCACACGCTTGGGTCACACCCATAGTCTTACCATTACCAGAAAGACCTGTGATAAAGACAGGATAGAATTGACCTGACTTAATTATATTCTTAACATCTGGATAATTACCAAACGATACGAATACAGGATCTTTTTTTGGAACGATATTACCTACCAAACTTGAAACAACATAAGCGGCTTCTGTCTTCTTATCTTCAACAGGCGCCTCCATAAGTTTTTCATTCTCGGTAGCTTTACCTTCAAGTGGCAACTTGTAAGTACCTCTGTCAACTTTGTACTTATCTGTCTTCAACCACGATGGGTTTTTTAATTTCTTTTTTGATACCAAAGCATTGATCTCAGCTCTAGTAAGAGTATCTGACTTGTAATGTTTATACAAAACTGATACTTGTTCTTTTTGACTAGTGTTTAAGTCTATCATAGTGTTGTACTCCTTTTTTTTCATAGTTATTAATATATAATATCAGGATTATTTTGAATTGTCAACCCATTAAATTGCGTTGATATATCTATCTTATTCATTACGCAACCTCCTGAATAAATTGATTTAACAATATTCTACTAGCGATTCGCCCTTTCATTGACTTTTTAAATACTTTAGCGATACCAGCTGATTTCATATTATCATTAATAGAATTTAAATTTGTATTCTCAACAGCCATTTTTTTACCATTCAATAAAAAGTATTTACTGTAACCTACTTGTGGTACCTGAGCAAATCTATTTTTAGTCATTGACGATTTTATCTTGGCTCTTTTTAATTCTTTATCTTGGTAGTCTTTATAGTCACCAATAAAATTATCCATATCCCATGTTCTTAATTTTTTAGTAACAAAGAACCCGATAGTTGAAACACCATGTCTTTGTCTTAAAATATCTAATAGTAAACCTGTGTATTCGCCACTTCTATAAAAATGATTACTTTTAGGATTATTCATATAAGATTTTTTGCCAATCTTAATAACTGGCGTAGCGCCGTGTTCCATATTTGATTTACCATCATCGCCCATAGTAGACCCGAAACACCAATTAGCGCCGCCGTCTGTAAGAGTAATCACTGATAATTTTTCAATCTTATTCTTATTCTTAAATATTGGTATCATCTCATTAAACGCAACAAGTGCTTGATTTAATGGAGTAGAACCTAAGTAATACTCTGAAGGACAATTAAAATTATCGCCTTCCCATTGTCTATTAAAACCACTAGAATATCTTCCATCATAACTTAATGCCATACTCCAAACATACATTAACGACTCATCTAGTTTAGTTTTTTTCATTCTGTTGTTAGCGATACAAACTAAATGACATTTATCCATAATTGCATCACCATATTTGTAATCAAAAACTTCATCACCTTGTTTACTTCTATCATTATTCCAACCTGATTCGCCAATCTCACTTGTGAAGAAATAAACTTCATAAGGTATATTAACCTTTTGACAAAACCAAACTAAATTCATTAGTTGTTCTGTAGTCTGTTTAATACTATCACACATTGAACCAGACCAATCAAGTAACATCATCATACCATGATTTTTAGCGTCAGGTAATATAGTCAATCTTTTAAATATATCATCGCTGAATTTGTAGTCTTTTAATTTAAGAGGGTCAATAGTACCTGTCTTATCTGTACTTGATCTCTTATAAGCAGTTGCTGCTTTTTTCATTTCAAACTCTTTAACAAGATACATTACTGTTTTCTTATTCTCATTTTTAAATTTTTTGTAAGCGCCTTTTAACCAATTGTAATATATCAAATCACTTGGATATTTTTTAGTACAATCTAATATATGCTTTCTCATATTATTTAAAAACTTATCATTAGAAACTATCATATCATTTAATTTAACTTTTGGTAAAGTAAAATATGAATAACTTTTTTCTGCATCATAAAGTTTGTCCATACTAGATTCCATTGTTTCATTAGTAATAGAAACTAAAGTACCTGGCGCAACACCTTTACCACCACCTTCTTTTGCTTCAGAATTTACAGCAGTCTGTTCTTCACTATCTTTTTTATCTTCGCCATTGTCTTCAGCTTCTTGACCCAGACCTTTGAGTGTATCTGTTAAAGTATCTAGGTCCTCGTTTGATTCGTCTTCGCTCTCATCACCATTAAGATTGTAATTATCAGCAATTGCGTGTGTATCAAAGTCAGGTAATTTTTTTAACTTCTCTACTTCTTTTTGTTGCCAATTTAATAATTGTTTAGCAAGGTCAACAACATCATCAAAAGTTTTCAATGCGTCAACCTTACTTAACCATTTATTATCAACAGAGGAGAAAGAAATCGGTAATCTTTTTGAAGACTTATAAAACAAGTTAATTTTATCAATCAACATTAATTCTTTGTTTAAGTCTTTACCATTAGTACCAAAGAAATTTTGTTTTTCTAATATATCAAAACCATTTAAGTAATTCTTAACAACACCTGGGTATTGTTTTTGTATAATTCTATCTATTCTACAATCTTCTAATACATTTACATATGATCTTAAAGAGTCATCTTCTATCTTTGCCCAACCATCTGTTGGAGTATGTAAAGCGTGAGCGCATTCGTGTGCGATTAACATATCGTAAACATCACCTTTTTGATTTTTAAAAACTGGTAATGTTAAAACTCTATGTTTCGTATCAAACGAAGCGGTTTTAACTTTGTTATGTTGTACTTGAATATTCTCGGTAGCGATTAACTTTGCGAGAATCGACTTTGTGTCTAAATTGATTGTTTGTGTATCCATACTAGCTAATCTATCAGGTTGCAATTTAAAAGTCAACCCTATAAATTGCGTTGATAATACTAGTCTTTTTGGGGTATAATGTTCTTACTTTGTTCTTTTTAACACTTTTTCGTATATATTTGACGCTAGATTCTTCATCATTAGGGGTGCAACCATTCTTCCGATTCGTTCAGCTTGTTTATCAAAACCACCCTCTAACTTATAATCATCTGGTAATCCCATAATTCTTTTTAATTCTTTTATAGTAAACTTACGATTCTTATTATAATGAAATACACCGGATACACTCATTTGTTGTCCTCTTTGTGTTAATGTGGGACATGGTAAGTCTACCGCAGGTCTTATCATATTAAACATAGATTTTTTATAGTTTATATCTACAAATGAATATTCTTTATCAGTATCCCATTCATAGTGTTTTACATCAGTTTTCATTAACTGATCTATTGTAGTATCTGAATTTGATACAACAGGTTTCGCATTCTTTTCTTTAAAACCCATACTCTTATATTCTTCCCATTTTTCTTTTGGTATAATTCGTATTTCGTTCTCACTTGGTTTAATATGTTTCTTAGGATTGAAAGGTAATATCTCTACCCATTTCTTTTGAAAGCCACTTTGTACATAGTCTAATAACTCTTTTTCTTCTTCTTCTGTATTCTCTATATCGTTGATTGCTTCTTTTAGTGATATTTGTTTATCATATGGTAATGGATATACTTCATTTTCCATAGTCATAAAGTTTAACCCAGCCTCTTCCATTATATCATTTCTTACAGCAACAAAAAAACATCTTTGTCTTCCTTGAGGTGTACCATAATCTGCGGCATTCAATACTTTTCCTACAGTTTCATATCCTAGTTTATCAAACTCATTAACTATTCTATTAAAGTATTCTTTTGCTTCACCCATAGTTATACCGGCAACATTTTCACCAATTACTACTTTAGGCATTATCTCACCGGTGATTCGTGTAAATTCGAAAAATAAATCTTCTATATTTTCTACTTGTTTTCCATCTGAATATGTCTTGGTTTGATCCCAACCCTTTTCTCTTTTACCAGCAACACTAAACGCTGAACATGGTGGCGATCCATCTAATATATCTAATTCGCCTTTCTTAATACCAGCAACTCTTAAAAAGTCTTCACCTGTAAGTTTCTTTATATCTTCATCTAATATTGGAGTGTTTGGGTAGTTTGCTCCATATGTATCTACAGCTGATTGTACAAATTCATTTACACATAAAATTTTACCACCAGCTAGTCTATAACCAGTAGAAGAACCACCACCCCCAGCAAATGTAGAGATGACAGTAAAGAGTTCTTTATTAGAGTTATCAATAACGTTTTTTAGATAATATGGTTTAAACATAGTGTAATAATATCAGGTTTATTTTATAATGTCAATGTTGCTTTCTGTTTCAATAACAACTCTAGCACCACAATTTAAAAGAGGTTTATCATTACCTCCATATGTAATTTTACTTGGTCCTAGTATTTCTACTTCATGGCAATATGTATTTTTACTACCTTGTTTAATAGTAATAACAGGTTCGTTTTCGTTATTCTTTTTATTACTTCTTATTACGTGCTGGTTTACGTGTATGTACGTTTTTCTTTTTTTCATTTAATATCCTTCCGTAATTTGGCCACCCAAATTTATCAGGTGATTCATCAGCATATCTCCAACGAATTACATCTGTCGTTGGACTTCTTTCGTATATTTTAGGTCTTTCTTTTTTTGCCATATCACTCCTAACTTATTGGTTTTTCAATAATTTTAGCGTCCTTATCTTTTTTTACTATATCCATCATTTTTTCAGCTTTATCATAAGCTCTTTTTAGTTTAAATTTAGATGCTTTATCTGTAAAGTTTAAACCCATCACATGATCGTGCTCGTGTTGAAAAATACGACTAAACATTCCATCTAAATGACCTTCTTGCATATCGTTATTTTCATCTGTGTATTTAACAACTACTTTACGAGGTCTTGTAATTGATAAGAATACAAATGGAAAAGTTAAACAACCTTCTTTCATTACAGTAGTTTCTTCACTACTAGATATAATCATAGGATTAAAACAAGCCATCTTTAAACCATTTTCTAATTGTGGGTGGTCTCCTAATACAAACATATTAAAAGGTAATCCAACTTGATTACAAGTCATACCAATCCCACCATATTTTTTCATAGTAGTAAACATAGAATCAACTAATTCTTTTCTATCTTTGAAACCTTCTTCTTTTAACATATCATCATTAAAAGGTGCGATTGCTGTTTGTACTCTTGGATCTGTTGGTGGTATTAGTTTTAGTTCTTTAGACATATTGTAACCTCGTAAAGTTGTGTTCTTTTTCAAACTTAATTATATTTGTAAATTTATCAAAAAGTATATCGCCTTTGTGTGATATAATAAAAATGTTTTCTTTTTCCATTTTTCTAACTATCTTAAAAAAGTCATCTGTTCCTTGACCATCTAAACTACTATCAAAGATTTCATCAAGGACCATTAAATTTGTATTGGCGCTGTTTTTCATTTTAGCAATAGATCGCCAAGTAAAGACTAACGCTAAATCTATTCTCATTTTTTCACCTTCACTAAAACTATTATAATCAAATACATCTCTGTGGCGACTTTTAACAGTTTCGTTAAATTCTTCATCTAAATGAAAGTTAACAAAGAAGTCCATAGATTGTAGATATTGATTTATAAGTGTATTCATAATAGGTAAATACTTCTTAATTATCTTTGCCTTAGCGCCTTTGTCAGATAGTATTTCTCTTATTACATCAATGTATTTCTTTTCTTCAGATATATTATTTAACTCTATTTTAGTTTCTTCTAATTGTTTTTTTAGTTCTAACAATTGATTTTCTACATCTTTACCATCTTCTTCTTTACCTTCTAATAGTAAAATCTCATTGTGTAAACTATCACTAAATTTTTTAATCTCATCTATTGATGTGTTTAGTTTTGACATCTCTATATTAATATCATACATCTTATTTGATATATTATTTAAATCTGTTATCTTACCTTCTACATTTGACAGTTCTTTAACTAGGTCTTTCATACCAGCATTTAAAGTAGTAAGTTTAGTTTTCTCAAAGTTGATCTTATCATCTCTAAAGTCATCTTGTATCTTTTGAGTACAAGTTGGACAGTTATCATTTTCTTCAAAAAATTTTAAATTCTTTTCATGTGTATTTAGATTTTGTTCTATCTTTGTTTCTAATTTTTCTAGTTGTTTTCTTTTAGTTTCAATCTTATCTTTTTCTTTTATACCTTCTTCTAATTGTTTATAGTCAGTATCTAATTTTTGTATCTTTCTTAAATACTGTTCTTTGGCATCATCATTTTGTTGTAACTTATTTCTTTTTATATCAATATCACCTGTACTTCTGTTTTTTAGTTCTTCAAAATGTCTTGTTTCTAATTCATACTTTGATTCGATTAAGTCACATTGGTGTCTAGCCTCAACAATTTTTTTACCTAATGTTGTTTGTTGATTTCTAGTTAATATATCCATGTGAGATAAAACTCTTATATCTAATATTTCTTCTACAACCTCTCGTCTATGTCTTGGTCGCATTTGCATAAATGGTTGATAAGAAGAAGAACCTAATACAGCGATTTGTTTAAATGCTCTATAATTTAATCTTAATATTTGATCTTCTAAAACATTTTGATAATCTATACTTGACGCATCTTGGTTTTGTAGTACACCATCACAGTATATTTCAAAGATAGTTGGTTTGATACCTCTTATGATTTTATACATCTTTGTACCAACTTGAAACTCTAACTCAATAACTGTATCACCATTATTAATTGTATTGACTATTTGTTCTTTTTTAATTTGTCTAAATGGTCTATTAAATAGAGCAAAACATAATGCGTCCAACATTGTTGATTTACCAGAGCCATTAGCACCAATCATCAATGTCAATTGTGATTTTCTTAAATCTATCTCCACAGGGGTATTACCAGTAGAAAGAAAGTTTTTCCACTTAATCTTTTTAAAAATAATCATTTGGTAATTTATCTTTGTTTATAATTCTTAAATTGCCTGACACACTTATTCTAGTTACTTTAGATTTAAATGGACAGACCCAATGTTGTAATAAAGCAGGAAACATAAACATATCTCCTGTTTCTGGTTTAATTACTGAACCTGTGGTAGCCCAACGAGGTCTTGCTTGTTGTGTATATTCAAACATTAATGAACCTGGTTTTGCTGATGTTCCTTCAAATTTATCTTGTTCTTTTTTTAATTGTTTAGGCACATCTAAAAATAATACAAATGAATAATCAGCACCGTGTGTATGTATAGGATTAAAGTCACCTGATTCCATATAGTTAACCCATAGATCATCTGCTCGTAAATCTACATTTAATTCTTCTATACCGTGAAACTTACAATGACCAACTCTATAAGCTTGTATGATAGGGTGTATCTCATTATAAAACCATTGTTGTACGTTTTCCGGATATAAAAATTGATTATCTAAATGACCAGCTAAAGCATGATTGTAAGTTTTTTTTGCTTTCTTACCTTCAGTTTTTAACTTTTTAATAATGTAATCAGGCACTTTTGTTTTCATAACATAAGGACCCCAATTCATATGAGTTGATTTTACATTTTCTATTTTACTCATTTTTCAATTGCTTCTGTAAATAACTCTTTAACTACTTTTTTTAATTTGTTTTTATCTAAATCGGTATCTACTTGTTCTACATAGTTACCTAAAAATGTAAGTGTATCTTCACCTTGCTCTAATATGTTTTCTTTAACGGAGGCTGTAATATCGCTAGTTAAATCTTCTATAATATTAACTTCGTGTGTATCTACTGTATTGTGTAATCTATCAATTAGGTTATTAAACATTTCTTCGTTTGTTTTATTTGTGACAAATACTTTTACAAAGGTGTTATTAAATTGTTCTAAATTCTTTTTTGAATAGTCTTCTTCTTTATCATTGTAAACAAGTTTCTTATGTATTCTAATTGGATTAGGTACTCTTGTTAGTTCTCTTGTTTCTGTATCAAAGATATGAAACCCTTTTGGACATTTATAATCTGACCATGTAATTTCATATTGAGCGCCACAATAATATATTTGACCATCATCAGATTTTTTATGAAAGTGACCTGATATAACTTTTTCAAATCTTTTAAATATTGATTTGTCTAAACCTTGATTATTGAAAGCACCATTGTGCATTTCAAATCCTTTAACTTCTAAATGACCCATCGCCACTTGTGCTTTAGTAGTTTCTATTTCTTTTATAGAGTGTTCATGGTTTTCATCACATATCCAAGGTATAAACAATATATCTAAACCACCTAGATTAACAGTTTGAGCTTTATCATATATCCAAGGTTCATGTTTACCATCATAGGTCGTACACAATTCTGTGATTGCATTTACTTCATTTGTATTCTTATAATAAGTATCGTGGTTACCTAGTATGATATGAGTATCAATACCTTCTTCCCATAATCTTTTCATAAACTTTTGTCTAAAGGTGTGTGCTGTTTTAAAGTTGATAAATTTTCTTCTATCAACCACATCACCTAAGTGAACAAATGTTTTAATATTATGTTCTTTTAGATATGGAAAAAATATCTCATTATAGAAACGCATAAAGTAATCCAGAAATGCTGGACTATCGTTTCTCGCACCAAAGTGCGTATCATTCAGTAACGCTATTTTCATAATTAACCAAAGAAGTTTAGGGTAGCTTTAGCTTTCTTTTTCTTTTTAGCTTTAGGCTTTTCTTTTTTTACAGGTTCTTCCATCTTTATATTTTTTTGTAAAAATTCTCTAAACTGGTTTTTAAACTCTCCATCATCGCCTGGTTGAAGTGCTACATCATCATAGTTATTATCCATAATTAACTTATGTTTAATTGTAGTTTGTTTCTTTTCTTTTTGAATTCTTCTAATAAAGGCGTAATAAATTATTTGTGTAAAGTAAGCAAAAGGATTGTTTGATTTCTCTGGATTAAAGTTATCCAAATATTGTAAACAGTTTTCGATACCATCACTAATCATATCATCTCTAAATGTATAGTTAATAAAATTAGGTCTATACGATAAGTGATTCGCTATCTTTAAAAAACAACTACCAATATAATCTGATACTAGTGGTTTATCTTTTTTTTGTCTTTTCGCTTTATCTACTTCTTTTTTGTAGGCTGTCATTGCCTCTAAAAAATCTTTGTTATTTACGTAATGTTCTTTTTTTGCTGCCATGATGTTAATATACTATACTTTCATTAAATTGTCAATGTTTTTAGCTAATTATTCTGTAATTAATTCTACTACTACAGCTTCTGCTTTACCATAGTCTTCATACTTTTCATTATAGTGTTTCCAAATTCTTTTTTCGAGTGTTTTAGGAGTGCCTTTAAAATGGTAGGTAAGTTCACAATATTTTTTCCAATTATCACTATTATAAGTAACTTTTATTATCCATTCACTTTTATTCATTTTATCTTCAAATCAGTATTGACTTTTTACCAAAATTATTATATACTAAGCGTGTTGAGCGTTAATAGAGGATACTATAAGTTAGTGTAGTATCTTCTTATAAGTTCCATCAAATTCTTCATCTTCATAGTCATCAAATATTTCATTAATCTCTCTGTTCTTTTCATCAGTCAATCGTTCTTTTTCATACTTGGAGTTGTCAAGTGTTTTTAAGTTTTCTTTATCATAATCTTTTACAATCAGATCATAACTTTTAGACATAGAGTTAGTGGCGTTTGTTATAGTCATAATTTTATCTTTTGGAATAGTTATAATTTCATCAGTGGAATACCCCACCCATTTGATTAGAGCAATATAATCTTTTATACCTTGTGGTGTGAGTTGTGGAACATATTTAACTTGTAATGGTTTTGATAATCTCAACAAAGGAGATTTAGCTGTAAGCTGTTCTTTAGGTAAAATACAAACTATATCATCACCGTTGATAAGTTTGATTATCTTTATTTGATTAACTTCTTGTTTTGCTACCATTAGTTAACTCCACGTTATGGATTTCATAATTAAAATCTTCTTCATTGTATATATTTATACGTTCTTTAAAGTGCTGTAACGTATAGTTAGTTTTGTCTTTATAAGATATATCATCAGCAATATCATATAAAGTTGCAGATGAGTTGTTATCTTTTAACCTAAGGCCACGACCAATAGATTGTAAATTTCTAATACGAGATTTGCTAGGGGAACTGAAAATAATGTTGTGAAGATTCCTAATATTAACCCCAGTGGAAAAGACACCATAACTAGCAATAATGATAGCGTTATCGGACTTCTCCGTAATAGCTCTAATATCTTCTCTAACATCAGCATCTACACCTCCGTGTACATAAAACACTTTTCTATTCTGTGCTTTATCTTCGATTAATTCTTTAAGAATCTCACCGTGCTTTTCAACATATTGAAATAAACATAAAGAATTGCCTTGTAATGAAAGACATAGATTCCTTATATATTTATTTCTTTTTTCGTTAGAAACCAAATAATCCATTTCTTCCTGATACGATTTTTCTTTTAAAAACTGACGAGCTATCTGATCGTGCTGTAATACTAAACACATAATTTTTAAATCTGCAAGTTGTTTCTTTTGTTGTAATTCACTTGTAGATACAACTTTGTTAACTGTACCAAACAAACCTTCTAGTACAAGTTTGTGTGTTTTAGTACCATCTAAAGTACCAGTAAGACCAATTCTGTATTTACATTTTTCTAGTTTAGTCATTAATTTAGTTAACGACACAGCTTTAAATAAGTGTGCTTCATCGCCAATTATCATACCAAATTGTTCGAACCATTTTTTGGGTAAATTGTAGATAGATTGCCATGTAGATATAATCACTCTTTTGTTTGTTTCTTTTTCATGGCCAGAATAGATTCTATGTACATTACGATCACTATTATAACCATAATCCTTAAAGTCTTTAAATAACTGCTCTACAAGCGATGTAGTGGGCACTATAATCAGGATTTTGTCTTGTTTAGTATCTTTCAGTCGTAATAGGTTATATATCAACATAAGATAGACTATGAGAGATTTACCAGATGCTGTAGGCGATACAAGTAAACATCTATCTTTTTGTACTGAATACTTAAAAGCTTCTTTTTGATAATCTCTTACTTCAAAAGGTAACTTTAAAGCTTTAATTAGATTATCTAACTTTGAATCATCAACTTTAGTTTCTTTAATCTTCGTACCATCAACAACGTGTACATCATTATTTTTACACCAATCTAATATGTAAGGATATAAACCAGCATATATTTTACCATTCGCATATGAGAATAATCTAATCTTACCATCCCAAACTCTATTACGATATTGAGGCATAAACTTATAACCAGGTACTTCAAACGTAAAAAACTCTCCAAGTTCTCTACGAATATCAGCGTCTGCTTCTATTTTAAGATAGACTTCATTAACTTTATCTATGATTAAATATCTGGTTGTTGTCATTATACAAAAGATTTTCCTACAACCCAACCAACTAATACTTTTCTAGTACCAGAAGTAATAGGGTGTACTTTGTGCCATATATGTGATGGGAAAACAATCATAGTTCCTTGTTTAAATACTTTTCTAAATCTAAAATATTTGTTCTTATTATGGTATGGGTGAGGTATACAGATTTCAAAATCGCCACCCGTATAATTATTGTTTACTGTTTCATCATCATTTAAACATATAGTAAAACTTAATTTTCTTATTAATTTATTCTTATAGGGTTTTATATGACTATCTATATGAAAATCATAAAAGTTTCTTAAACTATAACTTGTATATTGTAACGGCTCTAACTCTGTAAGTGAAAAATTCCATTTTGTTTTTTCGTTAATAGATTTTATTACTTCAAATATTTGTGTAGAAAGTTTTTTATCATCAATCCAAGATATATAAGACTTTCTATTAACCTGATTACCGTCAGCAACTTTGGCAAATTCTAATTTCTTTTGACCACCAATCTTCATTATATCTTCACAAAATGATTGTGTGAAAGCTTTTTCTTTTATAAAATGAACAGAATTTAAAAACATTAAATAGCGCCACTAGTAAACTTACGCCAATCAATAGCATTTTTAATAGCAAAACCACGATTTGATATTTGTCTAATTGTTCTGTCTAAAAAATCTACTGTTGTTTGTATGTAATCTACTTTTTGTTTTAACTTTTGTAAATCCATATCTGATTCCAGATATTTCTCAACGTCAGTTTTAAGTAATTTAAATGAAAACGGTTTTTGAGCATAAACACTTGGATCGGCTTTACCAGTATAATATTCCCACTTTTCTCTTTTCATTATATTGTATTCAGTTTCACTACGACTTAACATTAACTTATACTTTGTTAAATGTTTTAAATAAATGTTATGTAGTTGAGGTGTTTTTAAAGATTCTAAATCAAGTTCAGTATCGTTTATTTTAAGGTCTTTGTCAGCTTGTTGTTGCAGTTCTTCTAATGTCATATTCACTCCTTATTATATAGTATATCACAAAAACCCTATTATGTAAAGTTTATGATGTAGTTACGCTTGTCGTTGATGAGCCTGTTGTCGCAAAGTCATATATTTCATAACTAAAATCGACAGTTGCTGTTAAGTAATCAACATCGGCTGCTTGTTGATTATATTGTAGTCCAGTTAAACCTGTAGGAAACATATTTCTAAATCTAACTTCAATTTCTGAATTATTTTTACTAGACAATACTGTTAAAGTAGCGTCAGAATATGTACCACCAGTATTTGTGGCACCGTATTTTACTTTACCTATTTCATTACTTACAGATTGATTTTTTGCTGGAAATCTATCATTACCTGATGAAACTAAATTTTGAAACTCTGAATGATCTCTTGGAAAACCTAGACCAACTAACCAACCATGTATTTCCTGAAAGTTCTCTAAATTTTCATCTACCATGAAAGTCATTCTCAAAGGTTCGTATGTTAACTTCTCACCAGGAATTGGTATATCTTTTAGGGGAGTTGATTGTACCATAGTGCCACCTAATGTAATACCAGGAACGTTAACAGCCGTACAAAAGTATTCTACTTTAGGTAGTTTAATAATACTAAACTTAAACTGCGTTGGTGACGCATAGTCTAATTTAGTTGGTTGACGTGACAATGAGTTTGTAGTTGTCATAATACTATTTATATGTTATTTAGGAAGTGTTCCTGATTCACCTAGTTTCTCTAAAGCTTCACCTATCGTACTCATACTTACATCATCTTTTTTACAAGGGTTTTCTTCTGTTGACACTTGTAGCTCTTCGCATACAGGTATGTCTTGTTGTTTTACTTCTTCTTCACAGGCATTTGTCCAAGTAAAAACACTTAACATTATAAGTGTTATGATGAATATGTATAGGTATTGAATTAAGATTTTCTTCATAGTGTTATTTAGTAGATAAAAAAAAGGCGACCCGAAAGCCGCCTTTTAATATTTTACTCAGTGAGTGGTTGCTTACATTAAGTTTGCAACTTTGACTCTTCTGTAGTATCTGTTTGAGTTAGCGTTACCAGCATCGTTCACTGCAGTTACTGCACCTGAAGCGGCACCTGTTTCTG
>Ga0209603_1003543_pt1 | contig 13456 bp, 18 predicted proteins | sample COGITO_mtgs_1206_FD_184812 | JGI IMG/M metagenome (GOLD analysis project Ga0209603, IMG submission 184812) | Pelagic marine microbial communities from North Sea - COGITO_mtgs_120607 (SPAdes) (version 2) | ecosystem: Environmental > Aquatic > Marine > Epipelagic ... | reverse complement strand
TAAATAAATACACTTTTTCCATATAAATCAATTGATTATATTTATATTATATACTATTTATGTAGGAAAGTCAAGGGTTATTTTATAAAGAAATATAAAGAAATTTAGGGATACCACCCTCTAAATTCCATGTTTTATTTTTATTTTGAAACTTTACCAGTTTATGAGCGTCTTCTTCAAAGAAATATTCAGCCACAATCTTCTTATTTGGGTACTCTAACACCTGCCAGATTATATCACCGTCTTTCTTTTTCATTCTTTTACGGTAATGTAAATCCGTTAACATTTGATTACCTGGCCGTTTGTCGCCTTTATGAAATCTTACTTTTTGTTTTTTAGCCATTAAAGTATATTCATATCCCAACTAATTACTCTTTTAATTTGTTTTGACTTATGAGGTTCTGTAAAGTGTCTAACAAATTTTGGTGTAATAACTATATCACCTTCATTAACTTTTAATGGATAATATATTGTTCTATCACTGTACCAATCATTCCAAGGTTGTATATATTGTGTTACTGCTCCATCTTTAGGCATATTTAAATACAGTATGCCAGCTAACCCTATTGATCCATGATCGTGTGGAGTATGATAGTCACCCTTTTTATATGATACTGACCATATGTCTTGTAGATGAATATCTTTTTTTAATTTCTGAGATAACATGCCTAATTCTTCAGCCATAATATTATTAAAAGCATCAGCAAAACCTGATCTATCTTTTTGTCTATTTGTAGAAAAAGTTTGTAGACCATGTTTTCTTTCAGGAAATGCTTTACATAATTTTTCTAATTGTGGTTTTTTCTTTTTAAAATTTAAAGTTGGTATAGACCACATTGGAATTGTAAATAAACTATTTTCAATCATTAGTTAATCTCCTTTTTTTCAGGTTCTTTTGTTTTTTCTTTATAATCTAATCCTATTTTTTCCATAACAGTATTAAAATCTTCTTCTATATGCCAAAAGTTTTCTTTTGACCATAGTGCTACTTTATTTTCTTTTGTTAGGTCTCTGTAAATGCTAACAATATTATCAACATTAATAACTATATCCGTTCCTTCAAAAGGTGGATTCGCATTTGTAAATACTACAAATTTTGCCATTGTTTCTCCTATAATTTAAAATCAGAAAACTTATCATAACTTTGTTCTGGTGTTGGATAGTTTTCTTTTTCTTTTGTTTGGTTACTATCTACTATATTCTGCGCCGTATTTTCTACATCATATAATCTCATTTTACTTTTGTCTATACCTACAATAAAAGAACGATTCATTGATGGGTCGTTGTATCTATTCTTTAATTGTTTTACTTTCATTTGACCTAGTGATTCAAGTTCTTCATTAGACATTAACGCAAACATAAAGTCAGCAGTCGCTGGTAAACCAAATGATTCTGATGTATCTTCTAAACCAATATCTGTACTTACGAAACCTGTTCTTGTTGTTTGTGTTGCACTAAAGATTGGTACATCAAACTCAACAGCCAAACCTCTTAATTCTTCAGCGATTGCTTTAACGTAAAAGTATGATGATATGTTACCACCTTTAAATCTACTTGACGCACAAATGTTTAGATAGTCAATAAAGATAACTTGTGGTTTAAATGATTTCTTTAAAGATAATTCATTAAGTAAACTTCTAAAGTGGCCACTATGTGCTGACGCAGTAGGATATTCTTTAATGATTAGTTTACCTTTTGTTTTACTTTCTAGTTTACTCAACTTACTATCATATAAATCTTTTGGCATGGCATGTAAGTCATCAATCGTTACATCAAATAAGTTTGCGTCTATTCTTTCAGCAATTCTTTCTTCAGCCATTTCAAGTGTGATATATAAAACATTTTGACCTTGAGTTAAAAATGAAGAAGCACAATGACACATGAATAATGATTTACCAACACCTGTACCAGCAAGAGCGATGTTTAGTGTTTTACTTGGAACACCACCTTTTGTAATTCTATTAAAGAAACTTAAATCAAATGGATAACGTTTTTCTTTAGTATGGTACCAATCAAATCTTGCTTTCGCATCTTCAATGTAATCATGCCCAACATGATTATCAAATGAAACAGCCAACGCATCAGCAAGAATACTAGGTATCGCTTCTGGTGTTCTTGTTTTGTCTTTATTATCTAATATCTTAATACCATCAAGTACAGCGTTGTGTACTGCTCTATCTTTACAAAACTTTTCTGTAGTATCTAATAACCATTGTAGATCAACTTCTTCATAAGAAATAGCACTAACTAAATCTTTGATACCTTTATATTCTTCTTCGTTTAAATCTTTTCGATTATTAAGTTCGATTAAGATTGCTTCTTTAGTAGGTAAGTTCTTATACTTTGTAACAAACTTTTCTACTTCAGCATACAATTCTCTTTCATCTTTTTTAGAAAAGTAATATGGCTTGATAAAAGGTAAAGTCTTTCTTGTATAATTTTCATTATAAAAAAGATTAGTTAATATTGTATTTTCTATTCTCTCGTTATTCATCAATTTTCAAAGTCCCATTCTGTAATTGTTCTTCAACACACTCAATTAATATATCACCAATGTAATTTCTAAACTCTACTGATTCTATATCTTTTTTAGATGGATTAACCATTATGTCGTATGTAAACTTTAATGGTATCTCACCTTGTTCATTTTCCGTTTCAGAAAATTTGATATTGTTGTATTTATAGATGATACCTTCGTACTCACCTTCCATTATTTTAATACAACTAAAGTCTTCACCCTTTCTTTGAGCAAAGGCGTATCTTTTAGTCTTCTGCTTCGTCTGATCCGTATTGGAATTTTCGTTTTGCTTGTTCATCTATTTTGTCTAATACATCTTTTGTAAAATACTTTTCTGGGTCATCATTGATGTTCTTACCAAAAACTTTAGAACCATCTGGCATTTCATATCTTGTAGATACTTTCTTAAAGATACCAGCTTCTTCAGCAAGTTCAATAAGACCATAATATTTGTCTAAACCTTTTTTGTAAGTAAGTTTTACATCTATTTGTGCGTTTTCTTTTGTTAACCTAGATTTAAAATTTTTACAATGTATAATGTTTCCAACAACCTCGGTACCTTCTTTGTCTTTTCGTTTACCAAGATAGATGATTGATGAGGCTGCGTATTTTAAACCACTACCGCCGCCCATTTCTTTTTGAGGGAACATTGAACCTATAACATCATAAGTGTGGTTAGTCATAATCATTGGTATATTTGCTTTACCAAGTTTCAATGTTAATACTCTAAATGTTGATTTGACTATTTGTGATCTAGTCATATCTCTTGTTTCTTTACCAGCGGCAGTATCTTCCATTTCTTTTGTAGTTGATAACATACCTAAACTGTCTAGTACAAACATCAAAGGTTTTCTAGTCTTCTCTGCTTGTTCAATGTACTTGTCTAAAATCTTTATAGATTGATTTCTAAATTCTTGTACTGTGGCAACTGGTACAATAACCATTCTTTTAGAATCAATACCTCTACTCTCAATCATTTGTTTTGAGATAGCACTTTCTGATTCAAAGTAGATAATACCTGCGTCAGGATCCTTATCTAAAAATGCTTTACAAATACCTAATGCAAAAAATGTTTTACCTGTTGCTGCTTCACCAGCGATTGCTGTAATTTTGTTTCCTGGCATACCACCATAGATACTACCAGATAATAATGCGTTAAATGAATACGAGCCTGTATCAATGAAACTTGTCACATCAGCGCTATCAATACCATCACTTACTAAACCGGCATACTCATTACCAGTTTCTTTAATTATATCTTTTAAAAAATTACTCATATTCAATCTCCTTAATTGTGTTATAATATATCATACTTATATCTATTTGTCAAGTCTAGTTTTCGAGGTCTTTATCATAAGGTAATAGATGAGTTGGTAAGTGTGCTTTGCCTTCCCATTCAAATCTTAACTTTGGATCAGCAGGAACATAACCTTTTTTAGGTTCCTCATAATCCTCAGACTTTACTCTTGTCCATAACAAATTTTTCATTTCTTCAATGTTAACCATACCAAAATCATTATAAACTCTTCCCTCAAACTTCTCAGCCATATAGTGAACAATCTCTTTATTGTATTCTATCTTTCTCTGATAGTCCCAATATTCCTTTAGGTCTTTATATGATTGTTCAGTAATTGCCATTACCATATTTATTTCTTCAAAGCAATAGCTCCCATGAAATTAAAGTTCTGCCAGAAGTTATGTACTTCAAACCCAGCATTATCTAACATTCCATATAACTCTGTCTTTGTATTTAATTTCATCATATGTCTTAACTGTACTTCTTTATCTAGTATTTCTTTATCATTAAAGTTTTTTCTTTTATAATCGTAGAAAGTAAAGGTCATCATATCTTGTATTCTAGGATTGCAACTAAAAGTTTTTTCACTAAAGATAAATGCGCCACCTGTATTTAGACCACTGTATATTTTATTGATTACCTCTTGTCTATCTTTTGGTGACATAAACTGTAAAGTAAATATAGAAGTTACTAATGAACAGTTTTGAAAATTATAATCTCTTACATCACCTTTGTAATAACTTAAATTTTCTATCTTATCTTCATCAAAAGTATAATCACCATAAAAATCTTCTTCAATTTCTATACCTGTGTATTGTGCATTTGGTATGTGTGGATTATTTTGTTCTATCATACCTTTTAATAACTTACCTGTTGAACAACCTATATCAACAACTTGTGTATAGTCTTCAACAAAGTATTTTGAAAGTGTAAGTATATCACTCCATAAGTGACTATAACCACGAATTGATTTATCAATGTGATTGTCAAAACCTTCTTCTGATGTCGCAAATGTAAATTTAGTCATTATCTATCTCCTTATATGGTTTCAATACTTTATTATAAACACTTTCAGCAAGTGCTTTCATCATTAACGGTGGTACCATTCTACCAATTCGTTCTGATCTTTGTTTATGTTCACCTGTTAATTTAAAGTCTTCTGGTAAAGACATAATTCTTTTTAGTTCTTTGATAGTAAACTTTCTATCTTCTAATGGGTGACAAGTACCAGCAATACCGGCAAGATTACCCATTGCTGTAATTGTTGGACAAGGTTTTCTTAAACTACTTCTCTTTAAATTAAAGTGATGACCTTTAGCATGATAGTCCATACCTGTTAATACTTTGTCAGGATCCTTTGGCATTTTCATTAATGTTTTACCAACAGCTCTTTCAGGACTAATCTTATCAAACAAATACTCTAGTTCTTCTTTATCTTCATTTACTATATCATTTATTGCTTCACCTAATAAAGTTTGTGTTTCATTCTTTTCAGGATATAATTGATACATAGTCATAAAATTTAAACCAATCTTATCAGCAACATCTTCTCTTACTCCAATAAAGAAACATCTTTTACGAGATTGAGGTACACCAAAATAACTTGCATTTAAAACATCAGCAACAACTAGGTATCCTATATCTTCAAATGTATTTTGTATCTTATGAAAATACTCTTTGGCTTCACCCATTGTTAGACCTTCAACATTTTCACCAATAATTACTTTTGGTTTAATTTCTTTTGCTATTCTCAAAAATTCAAAAAATAAATCTTCTACATTACTTACACCTTCAATATCACTATATTTTTTTGTTTTACCAAAAGCATCTGCATGAGTATTACCTCCACCATGAGATACCGAACCAGCCATACTAAACGCCGAACATGGTGGCGAACCATCTAGTAAATCTAGTTCACCTGGTTTTAAATTAATTTTTTCTAAAAAGTCTTTACCTGTTAACTTTTTAATATCACCTGGAATTATAAGTGTGTCTGGATAATTTTCTTTATATGTGTTTTGAGCTTCTGGTACAAACTCATTGACAGCAAGTATCTTACCACCAGCCAATCTATAACCAGTTGATGAACCACCGCCACCAGCGAAAGTTGATAGTACATTAAATAATGCTTTCTTCTCAATATCTAATGTATCTTTTAATGTATATCTTTTATAATTGTTCATTGTTCCACTTTATTAATAACCACATGATAAAACTATACACTAATATAACATATAATAGAGATAATGTCAAGTCCCAAATCATACTTCATTACCCCAACTATTCCAACCATCTCGTTTTCTACGAGCAAAGAGTTCAATATATGGACCATCTAACATCTTCTCAATATGGTCATATACTATATCTGGTTTTCTACTGTGTTCTCGTCTTTGGTCCACAACTAATTGTGGTATACTTTTATTTAGCCGTTTAGGTTTACCCCTTGTAGCGAGTAAACACATTTCTGGATTACCTCTAGTCCAATAACCTAGACCTGTAAAGAAACCCATTTTAACACGATTCGTTTTTGCCCAAGTAAAACCTACTGTCTTATACTTGAAACCCCACGCATTGATTACTTCAAATGCTTTGTCTAACAAGGGATCAACAACCCACATTAAAAGGACTGCATCGTCCTTAGCAAGGTCACCAACAGGTAACCGAATAATGTCAGACAAAGACATGCAACTATAATGTTTCTCAGGGCTTTTGTCCTTGCCTTTATTACTATACGTTTTAAACGTCCACGGGGGATCAGCATATATTACTCCATGTTTTTTGTTTGTATTAAATTCCATAAGTTAAAAAAAAGTATCTAATCAATAGTATTATTATTAAAAATCTAGGTATAGACCATTCTGTTTTCATAGCAAGTAAACTACCTGTGGCAAAACCCCAATGAATACAAATCAATGATATAAAAAGACTATTCAAAAAATGCCTCTAAACTTGCTTTCTTTTCATATGTCCAACCAATAGAGTTTAATATAAAACTCATAGGGTCTAAAAATGTTTTTTGAAACATTGTATCATAATCAATATATTCTTGTAATTTAAATTCACTTGGTAATTTTGTTACATAACTTACTACATCAAATTTAAATGGGTTAGCTTCTTTCAATTTTAAAAATTTAATCTTATCACCTTCTTGTATTAAAGGATACTTTTTATGTAACTTAAATTGTTTTAGTTGATGATTATATATCAAAGCACCTTTAACATGAATAGGTGTACCTTTAATAAAGATACTATTACTATCTTTATATTTTCTTAAATTGTTACAAGACCTAGGAAAAGATATTTGTTCAGCTGACATTTGATAAAACTCTTTTTTAAAATTGGTAACAAACGCTTGTAGTTCGTCTTCACCTTTTGTCATTATAAGTTTAATTGCTTGTTTAATATTACCTCTACAAACTTCAGGCGTAGATGACTTCACAGCTTCAATACCCATAATCTTTAGTTTAGGTTCATCAAAAGTAATACCTTCTTCGTCTAATACATTTAACATATATCTTTTTTTCGCAGTCCATATACCTTTGTCAGCTATTACTTCTCTTTTCATAACCATTTTTTGTTTAATGGCATTTGTATATTCCGCAAGATCATCAAAACACTTATCTATAAAAGGTTCTATTCTACTACTAACAACTTTGTTTAAAAACTTTAACGTATCAGCTTTTGATTTATCTTTACACGTTGCTTGTACCAATTTGTCTAACGTAAGATAAATTGAATCTGTATCTGACGCAACAATATAATCAACCTTATCATGTGTCTTTAATATTTTATTCATATACTCATTTACATTCTTTTCAATAAATCTAATTACAAATTGACCAGATGAGGTAATAGCAGTTGCTTGTCTTACATCATAATATCTAAAGTATTGATTACCTATCGCACCATAAGCCGAGTTAAGAGCAATCTTCTTTGACCATTGTATATTATGACAACGAGATATTTCTTTTAATAAACTTTTATCTTTTGTCTTTTGATATTCTTGTTTTGCTTGAAACTCTAAAGTCTTAAATTTAACTCTATCGTTATACATACTTTCCATAAGCCTAGGTAAGAAACCTGGACTATCTGTTTTAAACATAGCACCATTTGGTGTAATACAGGCACCTTCAGTTTTTAAATGTGTCAACGGTGTCGCATGATTTAACAATTTATCAACTGAAATACCTGATGATTTTACACCAATGATTTTTTCTGGTGAGATATTATATTGCATAATTAAATGTGGATATAGTGAGTTAATATCAAATGATACAATCCAATTATGCATACCTGTGATTGGGTCTTTTACATAAGCGCCATCGTACTTGTCTTCTTTAATATTATCTTCTTTAGGAGGAATCATTATATTGTCTTTTTTCAAGTAATTGTAAATCAACATATCCCACATTCTTACTTGTGAAAATACATCTGTATAATTTACTTTAGCTTCATACGCCATAGTTAAGACTAGTTCAATTAGTTTTAGTTTATCTTCTAACCCATCGACAATTTCAACGTCTTGTATATTATAATCTATAAATGATTGAAAGTCTTTTGTATACCATTCTCTAAACGTATCATATGGCATTTCATCTTTACCCTTACCAAGTTCTACTTTACCAATATAATCAAGTTTATAACTTTCCTGTTTTGTTGGAATAAATTTTTGATATAGGTCCAGATAATCTAACATAGAGATACCAAATATATTGTAATGAGTTTGAGGTCTACCTCTTACAACAATGGTTTCTCTTTCAACTAAATTCCAAGGTGAAAATCTTTTTAATACCTTTTCATCTACTAGGTTTCTAATACGATTGAATAGATAAGGTATATCAAAAAATTTTGTATTCCAACCAGTAATTACATCTGGATAGTTCTTAATCCAGAATTTCATAAACTCCATAATCAAAGACTTTTCTGACTTACATCTTATATAAGTTATATCTGGTCTATCTGTTTTAAACTCACCTGTACCCCAGGTTATAATTTGTTTGTTAGATTGATTTTTAACTGTGATTGCTAATAGTTCTTCTGTTGGGTTTTCTATATCAGGAAAACCATTTTCAGCACTACATTCTATATCAACTGTAAATATTTTAATTTGGTCTTTATCAAATTGCATATCTTCTGGATATTCATTTGCGATATATTGATATTGATAACGGTCCATACCATACAATGGTGAGTTACCTGTATTATAACTTTTTTTAAACTCTCTTGCTTTTGAAATACTACCAAATGTAATTGGTTTGAGATGTTGACCTTTTAGTGTTTTGAATTCTGTTTTATCTTGTGAAATACCATATAGTGTTGGTTGAAAGTCTATCTTATTTTTATATTCTTTACCCTCGTGGATACCACGAACAAGTAACTTACCTCTATGTTCAATAACGTTTTTATAAAAGTTCATAATTTATTATAACACTAAATCTTATGATTGTCAAGTAAATGTACAATCAAACCATCATGCTCTTTGCTTAATTGAATTTGACAGCCTAATCTGCTAAAGTTCGGATCATAGTTTTTTTCGTATTCAATAAGAGTGCCTTCAAAGCTGCTCTCATTCAATTTACCAATCTTACTTATCCAAGTTTTATCTATCTTAATGTGGCAAGTAGCACAAGCACAACACCCACCACAATCACCAGGAACCTCTGGAAGACTACCATAATCTCTAGCAGCTTCCATAATAGTTACACCTTCGTCAACTTGGACTGGAATGGTTTCCAGTCCTCGTTTGAAGTAAACCTTAATCATTATAACTTAGGTATTGAGTTTTCTGTAATTAATCCTGGTTTAGCAGATATAATTCTACTTGTATTTTGTTCATACGATTTTAGAATTTCATCTTTGGGATCTGTTATAAAAACAACTTTATCTTTACTAACAGTGACTGTATCACTTTTACCAAAAGCATTATACAATGACATCATCAATTGTATTGGTTGTCCTGGTGCTGATTGTTGTGGTATGATTACAAATGGTTTATGTAAACTTACACCTTGATCGTTTTCGCCTACTTTAGCAATTACATCTTCGCCTGTGGCGAGCCTTAATAACTTCACTTCTTGCATAATATCTCCTTAGTTGTTTATAATATAACACACATTGACTTAAATGTCAATGTTAATCTTTCTCAAAGCCAACTTTATCTTGTTTGCCCTCTTTTTCAACCGGTCTTAATCGTTTACTTAATACAAATGTTCTATTAGGGTTGACACTAATATTCATTTGACGCATTAAATCTCTATTGACTAATAAATCTGAACCTGATCTTGGTCTAGCGTCTAAACCAACTTCTATATCTTTGTAAGTAAATCCATTAAAAGTAATATCCATTAATATAGTTGGCCTTGTTTCCGATGGTTCTTCACCATCAGCATTTGCTCTATAAACTTTACTTGTACCATGTCTTGGTTTACTAAAAGTTTTACCATCATACTTCCATTTAATAGTTTTGCCTTCTTCTAAAATTTCATCTGCGTGTAAAGCACAAGCCTTTGATCCATTACCTGTATCAAACTTAACTCTTACTTTACCCACCTCATCTAAATCAATAGTTTCTAACCAACCACATTCAGCGGCTGCTTGTCTATCCCAACGACTTCTTTTTGATACCCAATCTATAATATCATACATTAATTCTTCGCCACCGATAGCTCCTGATGGTTCTGGTTCTGAATAATAATCTTTGTATTGATAACCTTCGTATTCGGCACCTGAGCCTGGACTACCATTGATTTCTAATACATAAGGTTTACCCTTGTAAATGATATGATCTACCCCTACAAGATACGCTTTAGAGACTCTAGCGGCCTTTAAAATGACTTCTTGTTCTTCTTCACTTAACTTATAAGGTTTAGGTTTAGCGCCTCTATGAGTGTTTGATCTAAACTCACCTTTAGCTGCTATTCTATTTGTTGACGCAAAGATTTTATTATCTACAACTAAAGTTCTTATATCGCCATCAACTTCCATATATTCTTGTATTAATATTTCTGCATCGTGTTTCCATAATGCTTGAATTGTAGAAACTAAACTGTCCATAGTTTCAATTTTAATAACACCAATACCTTGTGTACCAGTAAGTGTTTTTAGTATGATAGGAAATTTATTACCAATTAATTTTACAGCATCCTCTATGTTTTTTTCATTTGATACAAATGCTGTTCTTGGTGTTGGTATACCAAACTTCTCAAACAATAATGCTGTTGTTAATTTATTATCACAAGTCAGCATAGCTGATCGTGTGTTTAACATAAATGCTGATGAATTTTGAAAGGCTGATAGTAAAGATAATCCTGCTTCGTCTTCAATTGAGCCTGCTCTTGTGATACAAACTGTATCTTTACCTACAAATGTATGTTCAGAATCTTTACCATCATAATTATAGATAGTTAAAGTATTTTTATCTTCGTCTTTTCCTGTGATGATAGCATTTTTTGTATTGATAATAACACACTCAAAACCTTTTTTCTTACAAGCCTTTTCTATTAGACCTACAGTAAGTTCTTTTTTAGGTGTTTCACCAGCTTTTTGTTTTTTTACATTAGGATTAGATTTCGTAATAATAGCAACCGTAATAGGTTTATTTTTACGTTCTATATCTTGTTCTGTTATATATTCTCTAAATTTTGGAACCAACATTTATTCATTCTCTAATTTTACTTCTTCCTTATTCTCGTCAATCTTTTTTCCAATATTATATTTAGCTGATAGATTCCACTCTTTTTTTTCTTTAAAAGGTAATACTTTAATTTGAGATAATGGTGCTTTGTTTTCAGCTTGTGATCTTTCCACTATGTCTATTAAGTTCCAATCTTGTAAAAGAATTGATATTGTGTTTCTTCTTTGAATATCATTCTCTGTCAATGTTGCTTTCTTACCATCTAACGCAAATAATTCTTTAAAATGTGTTATGAAATATTTACCTTGTTTATGTAAGATATGACAAGATTGATATAATGTTTTATCTTTTCTACTAGCGACACCGATACGTGTCAATGTTTCTCTGATCTTTAGGAAGTCGTCTGGTTGTTTAATCGTAACCTCTAACATACTCTCTGGCGACCATTGTATTGTTTCTTCACTCATTTTGTTCTCCCACCTTTATTTAAGGAATCTTTTATAAATTCAATTTGTTCGTCTTTTAGTATGTTGAGAGCCTGTTTAGCTTTCTCATTACTGTATCCATAATACTCTTTTACATACTCTAAATTCTTCAATTTGGCTTGTGATAACCACTTGCCACCAAATCGCTTCTGTTTTCTAATACTATTTATGTAAAAGTGAAATTGTATTTTTTTGTCTAAAAAGTGATAGCCATTCATCTCATTTGCCTGAGCTATACAGTCATAATGCATTGATATACACTTATTAATAATGAAAGGAGGGTACTTCTTCTCCCAGGTTAAATCGTCTGTATCTAATAGGTTTTCTTTAGTGAAATTAATTGCGTTAAGATAATCTTTCAATTCATACATAATATAAACTTGACTTTCTATTTTCTTTTATTGTGTCTGCCCATATACCAATCGCCAGGTTCATAATCCCATCTTTTACCATGATGACCTCGTATATCAGCGTAAAACATTCTTAATTTTACTATCAACTTTCTAAATAATGTTCTCTTTGCCATTCTATTCTCTTATTTAAATTTACAACTTGCCATGATTTCTGTCAAACAAGCAATCATATTTATTTCCTGATCAGCGACAAACGCAGATTTATATTGGTATCCAGCAATAATTAATACAGATTGTGGTATAGATTTTGAATCTAAACTTGAATATAGAATTTCATATATTGTTCTAAACAAATGAGATGGTTCTTTATCAAGGTTTTGTATAACCCACTTTCTCATATCATTAAATCTTTTGTCTTTTAAAGACTTTACTAACTCTTTTGTATTGACTTCTGATAGACTAAACAATATACCACTATCTATCTTACCTCTTACAGAATATCTTTGTAGTTCGTTGATTGTTCTTCTAAAGTCTGGATAGTATTTTTGTATTAGTTCTGCCAATACTTTCTTATCAAACTCTATATCTTCCTCTTTTAAGACACTCTCAAGGCGATTTAAGAACGCTGTAGCAGTCTTTACACGTTGTCCATTAGTAATCTTAAAGTCTATTACTGTACAACGACTATGTAACGCTGGTATAATTTTATTCTTATAATTACAAGTAAATATAAATCTACAGTTCTTATAAAATGTTTCAATAAAATTTCTTAACGCAGGTTGTACTGATTCGGCATTCATGTAATCAGCCTCGTCTATGATTATGACTTTGTGATTAGCGTCTTCTGTTAAAGATACTGTTGAAGCAAAGTTCTTAATCTTACTTCTTACTGTATCAATTTGTCTACCTTCATCTGAACCATTTATGATAATATAATCACAATGTAATTCTTCACATAACGCTCTGGCGACTGTTGTCTTACCTGTACCAGCACTACCTGATAATAATAGATTAGGTATTTCTTTTTGTTTTAGGAATTGTGTAAATGTATTTTTAAGTTCTTCCGTTAAAATACAATCTTCAATTCGTTTTGGTCTGTACTTTTCGACCCATAAAAACTCTGACATAATATAAACCTCACTTTATTCATTATTTAACTTTATCTTCTTC
>Ga0209603_1003541_pt1 | contig 13462 bp, 18 predicted proteins | sample COGITO_mtgs_1206_FD_184812 | JGI IMG/M metagenome (GOLD analysis project Ga0209603, IMG submission 184812) | Pelagic marine microbial communities from North Sea - COGITO_mtgs_120607 (SPAdes) (version 2) | ecosystem: Environmental > Aquatic > Marine > Epipelagic ... | reverse complement strand
CCCTCTGAAGATGACGATCGGAAACTTTGCGGCACGTTTGCCAACTTCGGTGTCCGCAAACTCTGGTCCCAGATCTTTCATGCAGGCAAAGACATCTTGGATGGCGTCATCCATCCACATGAACGTCCAGAGCGAACCGAGAACAAGGAACGTTGTCATCGCGAACTGGACACCAGAGTCCCCAAGACCGTCCCCGCGGAAACCAAGGATCGCCAAAATCACGATATGGCTCAACACAAACGGAAGAACCACCGACCGAGCGTCGCTCGCTCGGATTTGCATGATCGTCTTCGTGGTCTCTTTGTCCATCTCAATGCTCCCTTGATCGCTGAAAGGCAGTAACGCCTCCAACCGCGAAAGGTTACGAGACCAGATCTACAAGATCAGGGATCCACTGCAGGACCAAAACTTTTTTCCCCTGTTTTTCGTGACAGCAGTACTGAGTGACTGCGTCAATGCCAGATTTGATTCAGCGCCTCAGATGGCGTCGTAAGCGAAACGTGTTCCGCAGTTCTTGAGGTCCGGGTACGCAGCAGCAACGGCAGCTGTCATTCCTTGGAACCATTCGTCAGCCATCATCGCGTCCGTGAACGCCCCACATGCTTCGAAGGAATCAAAGTCGATCATGTACTCAACGCGGTCCATGTCGCCACCGGCAAATGAACGCATCAATCGGGGATTACGAGCGCCCAGCTGTTCGTGAATTGGAGCTGCGTCACGGGACCCCACAATGACCTGCTCGATCGCTGCAGGAGTGCCTTCCCAGGTGGTGATAGCTGAAACCAACATTGAAATCTCCTTGATAGTCGTTGCCGAACAATAAGTCGCTAGAACCACTGAAGCCAGCATCAAAGAGACCCTGGGGCGAGACATGGCGAAATAGTCGCATGGCTTCCGGCCAGGGAATGTGATGCTCAGCATCGGTTTGATGCGGGTATGCGTTGATATTTGTTGAGCACGCTGAGGTGATAGGTCTGGCGGTAGCGCCGGTCGCTTTGAGGTAGCGGAAACTGATCCCGTAAGCGTGCCGAACCCCCGTACCACCGGTGGGAAAAATTGCCGGACCGAGAACGGTTGTTAGGACTTCGCGCGGCTTCGACTAGCGGGAGCTGGATAAGGGTTGGACTGTTCCGGTAGGGCCGCTTGCTAGTCGTATGATCGCCCGGTGATTCGTGCTGTGGGTCGAGCTTTTGTTGGTGAGGGGGAGCTCACCGAACGGCAGGGCGCAATTTTGGTTGCTGGCTCGGGTGTGGCTTTCAGTGTGACAGCGATCGCGTTCCGTGGTGTTGAGCGCGCCAGTGACTTTCAGTTCCTGACGTATCGAGGACTTTCGACGGCGCTCGTCATGGTGCTGCTGATCATCGTGCGCCGCAGTGGACGCCCTGTGAGTTTTGCTGGCGTCAGTTGGAGGACGTGGGCGGCAGCGTTGGTGTTGGCCGTTACCTCGATGTTGTACATCCTTGCGCTGTCACGAACGTCAGCTGCGACAACTCTGTTTCTGCTCGCTGCGGCCCCGGTCTTCGCTGCGATTATCGGCTGGGTGCTGTTACGTGAACGCGTCGAGCAATCCACGTTGATCGCGATCGGTATCACCGCGGTGGGTGTAACGATCATGATCGGTGCGGGTCTCGACGCAGGCTCGGCGCTGGGGCTGTTCTTCGCTGCTCTTATCCCGGTGCTCGTCGGGCTTTACAGCGTTATCCAACGTTCGGTTTCGCAAGTCGGCCCTGTGATTCCGACATTGATTGCAGCAGTGTTCCTCACGCTCGGCTCCGGTGTGATCGCATCGTCAAATTCTGGACTCGGAGTCAGTGGACGCGACCTGACGATGGCAGTCATCTCCGGTGGATTCGCAATGGGGTTGGGCTTACCGCTGTTCAACCTCGGGCACCGTTCGGTCGCGGCAGCGCGAATTCCGCTACTCATTATGACCGAGGTCGTGCTTGCACCATTGTGGGTATGGATCTGGCCAGGCGAGACACCTGACGCCGGGACGTTGATTGGCGGTGCAGTCATCATGAGCGCAGTCGCGTGGCTGATGCTGCGAACACGACGCAGTGAGCTGCCACGCCAAGTCGTAGCGCCGACATGACTTACTCGCACCGTGCCACGGCCACAACGCGGGTTTACGGCGGTCCAGAGAGCCTGACTTTCTCCCTAACAGTTAAGCCGTTTTCTTAGACTTCGACCGGCACATCGATGCCAATGAGCTACGACAACGGAGCCTTGACCGTCACAGCTTTCTTGGATGGCTGCGCTGCTTCTGCGGCAACTTTGATTGCATCCACGACGTTTTGCATGTTGGTCCGATGTTCGCGGAGACGAAAGTCGATGATGCGAGGCTCTTTTTCTGGCGACCTGTCGATCGCCTGATTGATTCCTGAGGGTCCAGGCCCGAGGATCAGGCGGTACCGCAAGCGGGTCGCGCCGGCGATCTGTTGAAGTTCGAACCGCCACCGGGCACCCGGGTTGTCGATATCGGAGGTAGCCCAGCCGAACGAACGCTCGAGCTCGTAGCGGTCAACAAAGCAGGAGACCTCCCACTCTCCGATCACCTGATGCGTGTTTGAACCAATGAACTCGGCGCCGAGCGCCGGGCCGTCTTGGCCATCAGCCCATCGCGCACCGACGAACTCGGCGCTGTAATCCGCTCCGAAGCTGATATCGGTAACGAATGGCCAGACAGTCGATGGCGATGCTTTGACGTCGACCTCCACTACGACCCCCGGACCATCAGCGAGACAGGGCGGATCGCTCGGCCCCGACTCCCAGGTCTTCGCGAATCCGTCAAAGTAGGTGATCTCGCGTGCAGGCAACCGGGGGGCAAGTTTTACGTCTGTGCCTTTCATCCACCCAACAGGAAGCATGACGATCTGTGTCATTCCGTCCGGGATGCCGAGCAGCTCCGCAAGGTCGTCCTCTCGGGACAGGATTGCGGTCGTCCATGCTGTCCCTAAACCTCGCGCTCGCATTGCTACGCAGAAGCTCCAAACCGACTGGATGACCGAGTCGAACAGGCCAGGCCGACCGCTGCCGTCATGGACACCAATGATCGTTGGGATCACGATCGCGGGGACCTCGGCAAGATGCTTGGCGAGATGAGCGGCCGACGCCATCACTTTTTCTTGCGGGTGACCAGTGCCTTCGAGCTTGTCGTGGGCGCTGATCATCCACTCGCCTGCGGACTCCATATAGATCTCAGCGAGACGGTCCTTCAGCCGCTGATCACGGACGACGATCCAACGGCGGCTGCCCTGGTTACCGCCTGACGGCGCCTGCTCGGCAATGTCGATGCAGTCAAGAATGATCTGCTGATCAACGGGCCGTTCCAGGTCAAGACGACGACGGACTGCCCGTGTTGTACTGAGCGCTTCGTCGACGGAACTGATATCGATATCCATGTTCTTTTGTCCTAACTTTTCGGCGGCGCCATGCTTGACTCTGGCGTCTGCAGTGTCCCTGCGTGGTTACGAGCAGCTTTGGCTAACTCACGGAACTCGTCGCGCTCGTCATCGCTAAGCACTTCGAAGTCGACGGCATGCAACCGGTTTGCTTGCGCTTCGATTTCGTTGCGGGCATCTTCCATTGAAGTGCAATCGGGATAGGGCTCAGGCCAGCCGAACATTTTGGCGTTCCACGCTCCAGTCGGGCCGCTCATGATTGCCTCAAGGGGACTCATTCCACTTGCCGCGACAGCAGTTGAGAACCGGTTGAAGCCGAGTTCGCGCATTGTCTGACATAGCTGCATCGTTCGACCGGGCCCGGGCGCTGGCAGCGTTTGTTCCCGCCAGCCGGCAAAGGTCGGCGCCCCAAGCGGGCTGGCTGTGACCACCACTCGTTCAGCGAGTTCACCGAGGCGGGCGACACCATCGAAGCCGACCAAATGGTCCTCGCCCCACTCCTGACAGATCCGGACGTATATCGCTGTGCCGTCGGCTGGACTCATCACACTGCGGCCGGCCCGGACCTGCTCGGCGAGGTAACCCGGATGCCAAAAGAAAGCGCCTCCGATCACGTTGTCGACGGGGCAGTCACCGAGCACTCCAAGACGCCCGATGGAGTACGCCGCCATGCCATCAGGCATACCGGCCGCTGTTGCCTTGTTGTTAGTTGAGGGTGCCATGAGCCAATGCATGGCGAGCATGCCGATCGAGCCGCGCATGCTTCGGGCGAGAGCTAGTGAGTCCATAAAGTGGACCTTACTATTTGTGTAGGTGGAAGACCGTTTGTCGGACGTCTCTTCGGGTGTCACACTGACATGGTGAAACGAACCCGATTCGATGATCATGCGTGTGCGATAGCGCGGACTGCTGATCTTCTTGGCGACTGGTGGATGCCCCTCGTTGTTCGTGAGCTGCTGATGGGCCGAAAGCGTTTCAACGAAATCCAGGAACGGCTCGACATCAACCGGAGCCTGCTCTCGAGTCGCCTCGCTCGTCTCGAAAGCGAAGGAATCGTCAAGCGGATCCGCTACCAGGAGCATCCTCCACGCGATGAGTTCGCGATGACCGACAAAGGTCGGGCCCTTTGGGATGTTCTCGCTGTCATGGGCGCCTACGGCGAACAGTGGCTTTTCGACGAGCCACCAGAGATCGAGTTTTACGACAAGCGTTCCGGCGATCGAACCGAGCCGGTCGTGATCGATCGTGTGACCGGTCAACCGCTCGACGTCACCACGATGCGTCGCCGACCGTCAACAGGCGAGGTCGTCTCGCAGCCCTGATCGCCGGCGCTCGGAAACTGGCGTGCGGCAGCGTCGGGTCGCGCCGTGTAGTTGCGTTAGGCCGTGACGACGCTCATGGTGATCATCTTGTCGGTCAGTCGCTTCTTTTCTGGATCCCACAGAGGCCAGAGATAGTCGAGCAACGTATAGATCCCGAAAAGAAAAGAGCCGAAAAGTCCAGCTAGGAAAAGGCGCACGAACGCCATTCCCGCACCAACCGGCTGGCCCGTGTTGTCCCTGACCAGTTTGATGTTGAGTTTCTTTTTGCCAATTGTCTGTCCGGTGCGTCCTTGGCGAAACACAAACTGCCAGATCGGGAACGCGATTGAAGTAACAATCCACACCCCAAGCATCACGATTCCGAACCCAGCTGAAAGAGCGACACTGATCACGAACAGAATCAACCCTGCAAGGAAGACACCGAAATAAATGACGCAGTCGAGCAGATACGCCAGTGCTCGAGGCCACCACTCAGCTGGCGTCCCGACGTTCAGGTTCGAAGCGCCGTAGGCGCCAGCGCCTTGCGGATTCCAAGTCGGTGGCGCGCCGGGAGCGCCGTAGCTTGGGGGAGCGCCGACACCGGAGGCCTGAAAGCCACCTGCCGGCGGTGCCGGCGGTGCCGGTGGTGCCGGCGGCTGGGGTTGCTGGAACTGCCCGACCGGACCGGGAGCGGCTGCGGGAACTTGCGGTTCACCAATCCACTGCGCACCGTCCCAGTAGCGAAACGTGCCAGCAGGGTCACCTTGGGCGTGATACCAGCCGGCAGGAATGCCACCAGTGTTCGTCACGTTGTCTCCTGACCAAAGGCCGGATGCGGGTGTTCCAAATTGGTCCCGACAACGTGGTGACTCCGCATGATGCTCAGCATTTCACTTACCTTAAGTCTTTTAAGAAGTGCTCATCGGAAAACTATTCCTGCGCATGAAGTAACACAGATTGCCCGTCGTGATTTGATGTTCCGTCCAGAGATGAAATGTTGAAATGAAAACAGATGTCCAACCAGCAGAACTGTCGTACTAGCCAGGTGTCTATGACTCGGCGAATCATCGTCATTGGGCTCAGCGTGTTCGCTGTCGTTTCCTGTGGAACCGACAGCGAGCTTCCTGCAGCAACAGCAACACCCATTACCAACGCACCGGCCACGACCTCTGCAGTTGTGACGTTGCCTGTGGTCATTGATGACGCCAGCGGAGACGTTGCTGCCACGACAACCCCCGATGCAGAAACCAACACGTCGCCGAGCACTGCACCTGTTTCGACATCGGCTCCGGCGGTCATTGTCGTAAAGGACCCTGCGGTACCCGGCGTTGTGATCACATCTTGGACTGTCGTGGACGGAGACACCATCAAGACCGACGGTCAGTCAATCCGCATCCTCGGCTACGACACACCCGAGCGAGGCGAATGCGGCTACGACGAAGCCAGCGAGTTCCTTGCCGATCTGCTCGAGACTGGGACGGTCTCGTTGATCGCAGACAGCGGTGATGACACCGACAAGTACGACCGTCTGCTGCGTCATGTTCTGGTGGACGGCAAACCGGTTGGTCTGAGCATGATCGAAGCCGGAAAAGCGAACGCCCGATACGACGCGCTCGACGGCTACCCACTGCACCGATACCAGGACCAGTACCGCGCGACAGACGGCGAGAACACGTTTGACTGTGTGGTCATGTCGCTGCCGCAAACGGGCTCAGCAGTTGAGCTTTGGAACCTGCCTGGCCCAGATCTTGACTGCTCTGACCTTCGTCGCAAGGTCCGTATAACTGGACCTGACTACCACCGTCTCGACCGCGACGGTGACGGCTGGGGATGCGAAAGCTATGACTAACACCAAGTCCGCCACGCTCTAGAAAACGGGTTCATTAGCCCCGCAGGCGAAACGCAAGCATGTTCGACGGTTCAGCCGGTCGAGGTTTTCTCAGTCGTGTCTCAGCCGTTCACGCGGGCCCGGTTCGCTTCAGTCAGAGCGGCCTACGCGCAACGAGTGGTAAGACCGGTAATGAACGGAGGTGTCGCTCCGCTTTCAGCTATTTCGACTTCGACTTCGATGAACTCTTCTTGGGTGTACTCGCCTTCGAGTCCCTCTAACACGCACAAACAGTACGAATCTTCTCCACCAGCACCACGGCAGGACTCAAGGAAGCTCTCTCGAATTTCCGTTGCGTACTCACGACTATCTGACGCTTCGTCATCGGAGCTACACGCAACTCCGGTAAACACAAGAAGACCCACCAGCACAGATTTCATCTACATAACTTGAAGCTACCCAACGTTATAACTTGAAGCTACCCAACATTGCTCAGAGCCGAAAAGTGTGAGGTAGGACCACTTGAACGCGAAACCGGTTGCGTCAAGAGTTGAGCAGAAGAATCAACATCACAGGCACGCCAAGCATCACCAGTGTCGTCACAGCAATGTAGATCGGGAACGGCGCTTTAAGGAATTGCATGCCGAACGCGGAGCCTTGAAGTTCTTCGCTCATGTCTTTGCGCATCGCAGCAATGTCCATCACAGCGCCGAAGGAAAGAAACCACAGATAGAAGCCGAGCGCTCCGACTGCAACCGATAGGGCTTGTTTGCCGTCATCGCTGAATCGATTTAATGAAACGGCGATCGCGATACCAACGGTCATCAACATGAGACTTTTCAAACACACGAAAAGCATGTCTGCTCGGTGGCTGATCCATTTGTGTAGGTCGTTGTTATCCATTGCGCACTCCCTTTCGTTTGGTTAGCTCAATACAAGCAGATGCAAGATGACCTTTACGGGACCCACCAACTGTTCCGAAAATTGCACTGAACACCTTCTCAAAGGTCAGCGCGCCGGGACTGTGAGGATTGCCGTCATCGTCGGTCACTCAGTCACTTTCGTTCACAACGAAGGCGAAAGACTTTTTGGGCCGAGGGCTCGCGCTCGAAGCAGACGGGCGAAGAAGTTTTTGTTTCTTCAATCGTTGCCGAGGAGCTGTTGGTAGTCCTCCCAGGTGTCGACATCCAACGGGATGTCAGCATCGACTTGCACGCGTGCCGTCTCGTGTTGACCGGACTCGAGAAGCTTCCACACCGCCTTGTCGCCGTGCAGGTCAGCGAGCGGACCGAACATGCTGCGAGCGAACCAGAACGGATGACCGGTGCCGTCGTTGTACTCGATAACTGCGAGCTCGGCGCCCGCTGCTGCTGCACCCAGTAGCGAGTCGACAGCGGCAGACGGCACGCCCGGCTGGTCGCCAAGGAACAGCATGAAGCCCGCAGCCTCCGGGTTGATCGCATCGAGAGCTGACACAATCGACGACGAACAACCGTTGGTGTGATGGACGCTGTCAACCACGTCGACCCCCGACAGATCGACCGTTTCGCGTACCTCGGGAGCAGCACCTCCAAGGGTGATGATCGTCTGGGCGAAACCAAAACCAGTGACATTCTCAATCGTCGCATCAAGCAAAGTCGCGTCACGGAACGGGAGCAGCTGCTTGGGCTGACCCAAGCGCCGCGACGACCCAGCAGCCAGCACCAGCGCTGCAACGATCATCGTGAGACTTCCCACATGTCGTCGAACGCTAGCTAACACTACGGTGTAGTCGTGTACGGAATCGCTCTGAGTGTCGCTGCGTGCCTTCGAGGGGGCACACGCGTAGACGTCGCGTGGAGTCTCGACCCTGAGCAGGTACCGACATTCGATCCAACTGACGCGGTCGCAATCACGCCGGGCGGCGGACGCCTCGGTTCACTGCTAGGCGGCGCGCTCGACAGTCGCTTAGTTGAGCTTTCCCTCACCGAGGCGAACGAGGCACGCGTCGTCACCTGCGAGCTCGACGGTATCGAGTCGTCCGCACTCGGGGTTCCGCAGGGAACTGTCGTACGCATTGTCTTCGCACCAGCCGAGGTCCTACCCGAGGAGTTGTGGGAGCCGCTGCTGGAACGCGAACCAGTTGCCATCGCGGCCGCGAAGGAAGATGACCGATTAAGCGAGATTCGCTTCGTCGCCCCGCAGGGTTCGACTAGCTTCAGCCTTGACGACGAGCAGCTCAGCGCGAACTGGGCGCCGACGCCGTCGCTGGTCCTGTTCGGCGGTGGGCCGATGGCTGATGCGCTCAGCCACGCCGCGGGGTTCGTTGGTTGGAGTGTGAACCGGGTGAGTGGCGCCGATCACGCCATCGGTGTCGCCGCCAACCTGTCTGCTATCGACGGGATCGTCGTGATGGGCCACGACACCGAAGCTGTCGGCCGCGTTTTGCAAGCAGCGCTCGGCTCACGGGTCGGCTACATCGGGTCAATCGGGCCGAGTTCGCTGCAGGAGGATCGCGGTGACTGGCTTGCCTTTCGGGGCGTCACCGACATCGGCCGCGTCCACGGTCCCGCTGGCTTTCCGATCGGAGCGCGAACTCCTGAGGAGGTCGCCGTGTCGGTGGTCTGTGAGATGCTGAGCGTCCGCGAAAATCCCGATAGCTGATCGACCGCTCCGTGGAATCACCTGCTGTGGACTCGCGCTACAGTTTGTGAGTCGGGCGATGCAGTGTCCGATCAAAGTGGGGCGAAGGGATCAACGATGACCAACAATCCGCACGAGATTGACAACGTGTTGCAAGACGTCTGGGCAGGCAACGAAGACGTCAGCGCCGACGCGGACTGCAGCCCGACCAAGGTCTGCCGCAACGCCCGAGAATTCAGCTTCGATGGGATCGCCGAAGGCGATGACGACCTCGGCACGTCATGGCGCAACCTCCTCGCCCGGGAAGGCAAACTCACCGCAGGCGATACCGCCTCGATTCGAGACTTGGTGCTCGGCTCGACGGACGACTGAGCCCCGATGACCCAAACACCGGCGGAGCCGCCGTCCAGCGTCCCTGACCTTCAGGAACAGCTGCGCGACGTCGGCTACCTTGCCGACAGGGGTCTGGCCACCGCAACGCTGATCTCGCTTCGACTCGGCCGACCGCTATTACTCGAAGGTGAGGTCGGTGTCGGAAAGACCGAGTTGGCGAAATGCCTCGCGCAGCTCACGGGCCGTGAACTCATCCGGCTGCAGTGCTACGAAGGCATCGACACGCACCAAGCGCTGTACGAATGGGATTACGCACGACAGATGCTGCACGTGCGGGCCTTATCTGAACGTGAGCTCACCGACTCAGCCACCGTTGGCGGGCTCTACGCGGAGGAGTTCCTGCTCGAACGACCGTTGCTGCAAGCAGTCCGTGCCGGCGGCAGGTCGGTGCTCCTGATCGACGAGATCGATCGCGCCGACGACGAGTTCGAGGCGTTCCTCCTAGAACTTCTCTCGGACTTCCAGATCACGATCCCCGAGATCGGCACCATGAAAGCCGAGGACAGACCCATTGTCGTCCTCACGTCCAATCGAACCCGTGAGCTACACGATGCGCTGAAGCGACGGTGTCTATACCACTGGATCGGATACCCGACGGTAAGCGAAGAAGTCGACATCGTCCGGGTTCAGGCTCCTGACGTAACTGAGGCTTTGGCGCACAAAGTAGTTGATGCAGTGCATCGTCTACGCGACTTGGATCTCGCGAAACCGCCTGGAGTTGCCGAGACCATTGACTGGGTCGAGGCGCTCGGCGCGATCGGCGCTGACAACCTCGACGGTGAGACCGCGATCGACACGCTCGGTTCGGTGATCAAAGATCGCGACGACCTCGAATTCGTGTCATCGGGAATTGACCGCGTCGTACCTGATGCCTGATCAAGAACACGACGCAGCTACCGACGATCCGCAGATCGTCGATCGTCTCGTCGCGTTCGGCACCGCGCTACGCGAGGCCGGACTGCCGATTGGAACCGACGACGTGTTGACGTTCTGCGCCGCGGTCGCAGAACTAACGCCATCAGACCTCGAGGACGTCTACTGGTCCGGACGGACCACGCTGGTCAACCGCCGCGACCATCTTCCCGTGTACGACGAGCTGTTCCGCCGTTACTTCCTGCACGTACCCGCCGGGGCTGAACGAAAGCACACCAAGGATCGCCATGCTCCGCAGGGGTCGACCGGCACAATCAATGTGCCAGACGCCGAGCCCGGCGACCGTGAGTCCGAAGAGCCGCCGCTGGTGTTGGGACTACAGGCGTCGTCACTCGAGATCGAACGCACCAAAAAGTTCTCTGCCTGCTCAGATGCTGAGCTCGCCGCTGTACGCCGAATGATCGCCCGGATGCGCGTCGAACCACCTAAACGACGGACCCGTCGCTACTGCAACGACCCGTCAGGGTCGGTGATCGACGTGCGCCGCATGGCACGCGCAGAGATGGACCTCCACGACGCCGCAACTGCGCTTCTGCGCATGGACCGCAAGCGCAAACCGCGGACGCTCGTGCTGCTGCTCGACGTGTCAGGCTCGATGGCCGACCATTCACGCAACCTGTTGCAGTTCGCATACTCGATGCGCCAGGCAGCCCAGAAGGTCGAAGTGTTCTGCTTCGGAACGCGTCTGACCCGCGTCACACCTTTGCTTGACCGGCGTAATCCCGACGCCGCAATGCGGTTGGCCGCTGAAAAAGTTGTCGACTGGGACGGCGGAACGCGGATCGGTGATTCAGTTGAAACGTTCGTGAAGGACTGGGGCCGTCGTGGGCTGAGTCGCGGCGCAACAGTGATCATCTGCTCCGACGGTCTCGACCGCGGCGACCCAGCGGTCCTTGCTGTCGCGATGGAGAAGCTCGAACGACTTTCGCATCGCATCGTGTGGATGAACCCGCTCCACGACGCACAAGGTGGCGTTCCGCCCACACTCGCAATGGCAGTCGTCGGCCCTCATATCGACGAGATCACCTCAGGCAAAGATCTCGCGAGTCTTGAGGTCTTCGCGTCGCGCCTCGCACAGATTGGATGATGAGACAATGAGCAAGTGGAGTGTTTCGATCAAAGCCGAAGGTGACCGGCCGATGAAACTCGAAGAGATCGTCGCACTCGCCGACGCAGTGGCGCCGCTCGACGGCATTGCGTCAGGTATCGGCGCAATGAGCTACGGCGCGCAGATCGTCGTCGAGGCGAACAGTGCCGATGAAGCGGTCGACTTGGCGCTCCCTTTGTTCGCTGATGCGGTCGTAACGGCCGGTGCACCGCAGTGGCCGGTCACCAAAGCCGAGGTCAGCGGCGATGAAGAGGACTACTTCGAGTGACCGTCAATAAACCATGATCCGTCTCGGGTCCCTTGCTGGTTACCCGTTTGAGGGGCCTCGCGTCCTTGGTGGCTGGCAGCCGCCTGCCACAGGAGCGGTGTACGCGATCCTGTACCTAGCTGACCCTGACGGCAAGCCTCACGATTTCGCAGTAATCGACGTTGACCAGGCCGAAAACCTGCGCGAAGCGGGGTTACCGAACGCTCATCGAAGGGCCAAATGTTGGGAACGGCGTGCGGGCACGAAGTGGGGTGTTTACATCGCGACGTACGAGGTCCCCGGCGGGACGGAACGCCATCGGATCCAGATCGTCAAGGAACTTCTCAGCGTGTACAAGCCGGGCTGCGCGCCTGAGCAGTACGACCAGGCATGGCAAGACGAGTGGATTGGCCGCTACGACGCGCCGACAACTGGCCCGTTGACAACCAATCGGGACCCGAACGAGACCTGACCCTCCACGTCGGGTGATGAATGCCGGCGGCTAATTAGCGGCTGATCGGCTCAGGGTTGTAGCCGACAGCTTCGTTGAGCCTCGACCGTCTTGAACCCATTGCAGGCAGGGCCGGCGGCCGCTCGGTTCCTTCGGGCTCCGGCTCGTAGGTGGCGCCTGTAACGATGCCTTCAGCAAAGCCATACAGCAGCGGTAGCGCCCCGGCGACAACTGCACCTGTGCGGTTGATGCGCTCGACACCTGGGCCGATGGCCTCGGTGTCGCGCTCGATCTTCCACACGATCTGCGCGCATTCCTCAAGCATTGTCGCCACGCGTCCAAGCTGGCTGCCAAGCACGTAAAGGAAGAACGCTAAACCTGCAATCAGCAAGGTGATCGCGATGACACTGAAAGTGACGAGCATGGTCATGAGCGCACCTTGTCCAGAACTCGGCCGAGGAACAGATGATGTTCGAGGCCTTCATTGAGTACGCCGTCGACAGCGTCAGCGGTCTGGCCGATCAACGCCGTGTCAGCGGTGTTCGCGGAAGCTTCCTCAAGGGTGACTTTGATGGCAGCGACCCGCTGCTCGATGGTCCTCACGAACATCACCAGCAAGGTCAGCAGTGCCACGACTGCGACGATGACGACGAATCCAAGAACAATCGCTGTCCACCACAGCTCCTCTTCTCGATCAGTAATTGCCTGTATCACGGTTCAGCCTCCCAACCGCTTGCGGCCGCGGTTCAGCCCTGCAGTGATCGCGCCGGCAGCGTCGATCGTCGTATTGAGTTCTTTCAGTGCGTCAGTGTTTTCCACGGTCTCTTCGAGGTGACCGTTGATCGTCGCTGCGCGTTGCCCGATTGATCGGGCAAGGATGAGAATCGGAACCACGAGAGCCACGACGGCGACCACAACAACGGTCCCGACCGTGAAGCCGATAGTCCAGCTGGTGTCCAGCATCAGCATTGCAACTCCTCAGATCGAGTCCGCGAAGTCGCGGACGGGTTTCAGGCTCGCGTTCACCGACGGCAACGCCGTCGGCACAGTTGAGGTTTTGGCTGCGATCACTTCGACTCCACCGTTCAACGATTCGAGCGTTTTGTCGACTGCTCGCAGATGAACAGCGACCCGGAATAAGCCGACCGCAGCGAAAAAGACGATCAACAGAGCGATGA
>Ga0209603_1003540_pt1 | contig 13463 bp, 8 predicted proteins | sample COGITO_mtgs_1206_FD_184812 | JGI IMG/M metagenome (GOLD analysis project Ga0209603, IMG submission 184812) | Pelagic marine microbial communities from North Sea - COGITO_mtgs_120607 (SPAdes) (version 2) | ecosystem: Environmental > Aquatic > Marine > Epipelagic ... | reverse complement strand
CAATGTGCCTATCTAAGTAGTAGATAAATGACTTAAGGTTTGCACTAGAATTATTATTTAAATCAGAGACTAATTCTCGAAACATATCAGGAATTATTTCCTCCCTACCCAAAGTAAAAATTGTTGCTGTTAAGTGGGGTAAACCCGATTCTATATATTTAAAAGTATCTAGAACAAAATTTTCAGCTGGTTTAGGTGCATTGGAAGTTATCAAAGAAGAGTGTAAACCCTTAGAATCAAGTCCTTTTAAAAATTTTTCTATGCTTGTTGTATTTGCACCGGCTTCTTTCATAGCATGATAATATATTTCAAAATGACTTAGGTGTTGTCCATAACGATCAATATCTGATTCTTCTGCAAGGACTATTTCATTTAATAGCCTTGATAAGTTGCCATTACTTTTCGGTCTCCAAGGTATTTCTATGCAGGTAAATTCTCTTTGAAGTGATTTAAGCACTGACATAAAGTCCCACACAGCGTAAACATGATTTTGCATAAAAATGTGTAAGTGTTTTTCTGTTTTTATAGCACTATATAAAGGGTGCGTTTTTAGTGCAGTTCTTTCTTGTTGGGTTTCATCAAGAATGTTTAACAGATTGTTTTTCAGTAGTCTGAACATTATTTTTTATATTCATCGATTGAAGGGCACGTACAAACAAGGTTTCTATCTCCATATGCATTATCTATTCGCCCAACAGGCGGCCAATATTTATGGTCTTTTTGATATTCTGTTGGGTATGCTGCAACACTTCTTGAATATTTATGGGCCCAAGAATCTGAAGAAATATAAAGAGCTGTATGAGGAGCATTTTTTAATGGATTATCAGACAAGTTAGCATTTTCAATGATCTCTTTTTTTATTGATATTAACGCATCGCAAAATTGATCAAGCTCATTTTTAGATTCACTTTCTGTTGGTTCAATCATCATCGTTCCAGGAACCGGCCATGACATCGTCGGTGCATGGTAACCATAATCCATTAATCGCTTCGCAACATCTTCCTCGCTTATTCCAAATTCTTTTTTTATAGGTCTAATATCAATAATAAACTCATGAGCATTGTATCCATCTTTTTCTCTAAATAATATTTCATAATGAGGGCTAAGTTTTTCAGCCATGTAATTAGCATTCAATATTGCAACTTTTGTTGCCTTTATTAGGCCCTTGGTATTTAGTAGGGCAATATAAGTCCAAGAGATGAGCAAAATACTGCTACTCCCAAAAGGAGCGGAAGAGACAGGGCTAATAGCATTGTTATCTTTGCTTTTTAGATAAGGATGGGTTGGTAAAAATTTAGAAAGGTGTTCTTTGCAGACAATTGGTCCCATACCAGGACCGCCACCACCATGAGGTATGCAAAAGGTTTTGTGGAGATTAATATGCATTACATCTCCTCCGAACTCGCCAGGTTTACAAATACCTACCATCGCATTTAAGTTTGCACCATCTATATAAACTTGCCCACCATGAAGATGAACTATTTCACATGCTTCTCTAATTTCACTTTCAAAGATACCATGCGTAGATGGATAGGTTAACATAATGCAGGATAAATTTTTTGAGTGCAATTCTGCTTTTTCTTTGAGATTTTGTAAATCAATATTTCCATTTTCATCACATGATATTATCTCTACTGACATACCTGCCATTATTGCACTAGCGGGGTTTGTACCGTGGGCTGAATCTGGGACTAAGCAGATGTTTCGATGTTTGTTACCACAACTATTGTGGTAAGCTCTTATCACAAGAAGTCCTGTGTATTCTCCTTGTGCTCCAGAATTTGGTTGTAGAGAACAGTCATCAAAACCAGTCAATTTTGATAACCAACTTTTCAAATCTTTAAATAATGTTAGATATCCTTTAACTTGTTCCAATGGTGCAAAAGGATGGATATCACTAAACTCAGGCCATGTTACGGGGACCATTTCCGTTGTCGCATTTAATTTCATAGTGCAAGAGCCAAGAGGAATCATACTCGTATTAAGCGATAAATCTTTAGTTTCTAATTTATGAATATATCTTAACATTTCTGTTTCTGAATGGTATTTGTTAAAAACTTCATGTTCTAAATAACTAGAACCTCTTTTTAGTTGTTTAGGAAAATCATAATAAGAGGTCTCATTAGTTTTTAAAACACCAAATATTTTACAAATTTTATCGATGTCTTTCTGATTTGTAGTTTCATCAATAGAAATACCGACGCTTCGATCTTGATACGTTCTAAAATTATAATTTTCATTATGAGCTAATTTTTCCCAATCATTACTGGGCTTAAATCGGATAGTATCAAAAAAGTTATTATAGAAGACTTTAATTCCTCCATCTTTTAGCGATGATGATAGCTGCTGACATAAATTTTTGACATTATTTGCTATAGCCCTAATATTATTAGGTCCGTGATATACAGCATACATTGATGACATAATTGCCAACAAGACTTGGGATGTGCAAATATTTGAAGTTGCTTTTTCTCTCCTAATATGTTGCTCTCTAGTCTGTAATGCCATTCGCAAAGCTCTGTTGCCATATTTATCGGTTGAAACACCTATTATTCTTCCCGGGATTTTTCTTTTAAATTTTTCTGTTGTTGAAAAGAAAGCCGCATGAGGACCACCAAAACCAAAAGGGACACCAAATCTTTGTGCGTTTCCAACACAGGCATCAGCGCCAAGTTCTCCTGGCGTTTTTAATATGCTCAGTGCGAGTAGGTCGCTAGCAAGACATGTAAAAATTTTATGGTTTTTTGCATCGGCGATTAAGTTTGAGTAATCAGTAATATTCCCATCAGTGGAAGGATACTGAAGCAGCATGCCAAAAATAGAGTTATCAAAAATAAATTCAGTTTCATTATCAATAATTAATTTTATGCCCAAAGGTTCAGCTCTAGTTTTAAGGACTTCTATTGTTTGAGGATGGCACCCAGTTGAAATTAAAAACTTATTTTTTTCTTGTGCCTTTGTGGCATTATAGAACATTGCCATTGCTTCGGCAGCTGCGGTCCCTTCATCAAGGAGAGATGCATTAGAAATTGGCAAACCAGTAGAACTGGAAACTAGGGTTTGAAAATTTAGCAATGCTTCTAAGCGGCCCTGGCTTATTTCTGCTTGATATGGAGTATACTGAGTATACCAACCAGGATTTTCAAATATATTTCTTTTAATAACGTTAGGAATAATTGTACCATAATAGCCTTGGCCTATAAAAGATTTTAAAACGGTATTTTCTTGAGCATACTTTTTTAGTTTTTTTAAAACTTCGTTTTCTGAATAGTTAGTATTAATCAACTCCTCATTAAGTGGCGAATAAATATCTTTTGGCACTGTTTTCTCAATTAGGTCATCAATGCTTTTGAGTTTCATTGACTTAAGCATGTCTTTAATATCGGAATTGCTTGGACCGATATGTCTATTTAAAAAAGTAAATTTATTATTATCCATAAGTTTTTTTGTCTAATGATTAGTATTTCAAAGGGCAAATTTATATCAATATATGTTTTAATTTCGAAACATATAATCTTGAAATTATAATTAAAAATATAGTTTTTAATTAGATAACTTATGAAGAAGAATTATATAGAATAAACTCTCTTATTGTATCTTAATGAAAGTGTCAATGAAAAATAAAATTTTAAACAAGGGGAAAGAATGCCAATAACTAGACTTGTTGAATTACAAGATATCGATTCTCAATTAGAAGACTTGAATAGCTTATTAGGAGATTTACCTAAGATGGTTGAGGAATTGAACGAAAAAGAAAATAGTATAAAAAATAAAATTGAAGTAGATAAAATAAACTTAAAAGATATCAACCTGAATACGAGTAAGTCTGAAACTGCAAATGTAGAGATACAAAGCAAAATAGATAAACTCACTGACCAGCTATTTTTGGTTACGAACAATAAACAATATGATGCATTAACGAATGAAATTGAGCACCTAAAAGCACAAAAAGAAGAACATGAAACGCTATTAATTACGTATTTAGAAGACAAAGAAACATTAGAAGAAAATGTAAAAAATAACGAGTCTTCTTTAGAAGAATTAAAAACTGATTTAGAGTCAAGACGAAATAAATTAGATAAAGCGCTATCAGAAACATCTGAAGAAAAAAAATCTCTGGAGAACTCTCGCCAAAAACAAATTGTAGAAATTGATGAAAAGATTATGTTTACTTATAACAAAGTAATTTCAGCCAGGTCTGGTGTTGCTGTTGTCCCTCTTTCTGGAGGTGCTTGTGGTGGTTGTGGTGCCGCATTGCCCCCGCAAAGATCATCAGAAATTAGAGCTGGAGATTTACACAACTGTGATAGCTGTGGGCGGTTTGTCTATAGTAAAAAAATTAATTGAGTTAGTTGGATGATTGCTCCATCAAAAATAAATTTTAATGGAGAGGAAAGTCCGGGCACCGCAGAACATAAAGCCTTTTAACAAAAGGAATCCGTAAGGATATGGAAAGTGCAGCAGAAAATAAACCGCCTGTCAAAAGGCAAGGGTGAAAAGGTGGTGTAAGAGACCACCAGTCTTTCTTTAAATAGATTGAGCTTGTAAACCCCTTTAGGTGCAAGGTTGAATAGTTTCAAAGATGTTGTTCGCATCACTTGATGAACGGGTAAATCGCTTCAGCTTAATGGCAACATTAAGCGCAGACAAATGATCATCTATCCCTTTTTGGGTGGACAGGACTCGGCTTATAGACTAACTCAAAATTTAATTTATAGAGAGAGCATTTATGGAGAAAAACAACTTGCCATTTTCTTTTTTAAACAAAGAAATTCAATTTTTTCAACAAAACTTCAAACAAGTTGGAATTATTTTCCTGCTAGTGTTGTTTATTTCATTTTTATTCCCTGGTGGAGAAACTCTACAATATTCTTACAAGATAAATGATATTACTAGGGAGCCAATAATAGCGCCCTTTACTTTTCCTATTTTGAAAACATTCGAAAATTATGAAAAGGATAAAAAAGAAGAAAAAAAATCTGTTGCTTATATTTTTAACAGAAAACAAGAAGTTGTAAACAGCCAATTAACTGAATTAAATGATTTTTTTGGTTCATTAAATGATTTAAGATCGTCAAAGTGGAGATTTAATCAATCAAAGCAACTATACTATGAAAGGAAGTACCATGCTACCGCTGAGAAAGCAAAAAATGAATTCATAGCAGATAGTGCAAGTCTAGAGATGCTTTCAAATGATTTTCAAAGTAAATACCCATTTACGGCTTTAAAAGATTCATCATGGAATAAATATTTAACAACAAATGAAAATCCAAGAAAACTAAAAGATTGGGTTTTACATAAAAATATTGTTAGTCAAATTTGTAAAAATAGATGGTCTGAAGGTATTTATGATATATCAATAGATAGCATAATAAGTAATAAAGTTAAGATTAATCAAGGTGATGTCCCTATTTTAGCAGAAAAACTTGATTTTAACAGTTTAGAAGTAGCGTGGATAAAAGCAAAAGAAGAGTATATAAATAAGATCTCCGGTGAAGACGTTTTTTTTGATATTGGATATGATATAATTGTTGAGCATATGAAACCGAATTTATTATTTAATAGAAAATTAACAGTATCAAATCAAAGGCTTAGTATAAAGCAAGTTCCTAGAAGTAAAGGAGTTGTTTTAGAAAACGAGTTAATTGTTGATGCAAACATTAGAATAACAGAAGGTGTCCTCCAAAAATTAAATTCACTATCTTTTTCAATCGGGCAATTGAATCAGGATAAGCCTCTAGATAATATCTGGAACTACTTAGGTAGAATTATTCTTATATCTATAGTAATCTCTCTGTTCTTTACATTTTTGTATATGTATAGAATAGATGTCTTTTCTGATTGGAAAATGATTTTACTGATGTCTATTATAATGTTAATTCAAATGCTTCTAGCGTATTTAATTATTAATTATTTTCAATTCTCAGAACATTTAGTTCCTGTTTCTGTAGGGGCACTAACATTGACTATTTTATTTGATGCTAGAATTGGGTTTATGTCGACAGTTGCTGTATCAATTTTAGTAGGTCTAATGATGGGCCAAAATATTGATTTTGTTATTTCATCTTTGTTTATTTCAACGGTTGGGGTTTATAACATCCGTGAATTGCGTAAAAGAAGCCAGCTTTTTACAACGATGTTTGCATTGATTGGGGCCAGCATTATTGTGATAATTGCTATTGGATTATTTAAAGAACACTCCTGGGCAAAAATTATTTTTGATTTGCAAATATTAACATTAAATAGTTTTTTAGCTCCAATTGTTACTTATGGTTTAATAGGTTTAACTGAAATGGTATTTGAAGTCACCACCGATTTAACTTTAATTGAATTACTCGATTACGATAGGCCATTATTAAAAAGAGCCCAAAGAGAAACTAATGGAACCTTTAATCATAGCATTGTCGTTGGAAATTTAGCGGAAGCTTGTGCTACCGCGATTGGAGCACATTCATTATTATGCAGGGTTGGAGCCTATTATCATGACATAGGTAAGATGATAAAACCAGATTACTTTATTGAAAACCAATATGCTGCTGATAATAAACATGATGTATTAAAACCAACAATGAGTGCAAAAATTATTAGAAGTCATGTTAATAACGGGTTGCAACTTGCCAAAGAGTATGGTTTGCCTAAAATCGTTTCTGATTTCATTCCAATGCACCACGGCACGACTAGAGTAGAATACTTTTATAGGCAAGCAATAGAAGCTGTTGATGGAGACGAATCAAAAATTGATGAAAGCCAATTCAGGTATCCTGGTCCAAAACCAAATACTAAAGAAACGGGAATTTTAATGATATGTGAAGCTATTGAGGCGGCAGTACGTTCAATTAAAAACCCAGATATTATGAAAATCGAAAATATGATTGATAAAATAATAAAGCAAAGAGTTGATGATGGTCAGTTAAGTGATTGTCCATTAACACTAAATGAGTTAGATAAAATTAAAGGTACTGTTGATGGCAATACAGGAATGCTTCATGTTTTAAGGGGTATTTATCACATTCGAATAGAATATCCAGATGATAAAAACCTTTAATCATTATTCTTTATGTAATGAAAAATATTAATGTCTTCACTGATCCTAATTATAATGAGCCAAGCAAAAAATTATGTATTTCAATAGTTGAAAATATTTTAGCACATCATAGCAAGTATAATTATGATATTAATATAATTTTCACTTCAGATGTTCATTTAAGTGATTTAAAAAAACAGTTTTTTTCAACAGATCAGTGGACAGATGTAATAGCATTCCCCTTAAACTCAGAAAATGAAAACACTATTGAAGGCGAAATATATATTAGCATTCCAACAGCAAAAGAAAATGCAGATTTATTCAATCAACATTATAATAAAGAACTCGCAAGGTTAATTGTACATGGAGCATTGCATTTACTAGGTCACGAAGATGATACAATAGCAAAAAAAAAAGAGATGGTTAAAAAAGAGGACTTTTTTTTGAAAAATATACTTTGGAGAAGATTATTTGAAGAACAAAAATGATAATGAGACTGATACAAAATTAGAGGAACTTGTCAAAATAGTAAAAACTCTAAGAAGTCCAAAAGGTTGTGAGTGGGATAATGTTCAGACAAGCAGTTCGTTGGTTCCTTTTTTTATTGAGGAGGTATATGAATTAATTGAAGGGATAGATAAAAAAGATAATAAAAATATTCGAGAAGAGCTTGGTGATGTTCTGCTGCACATAGTTTTTCAATCTCAGATTGCATCGGAAGAAATGAACTTTAATATCAATAATGTTATCGAGGACCTGAATATTAAACTTATTAATAGACATCCTCATATATTCAAAAATTTTGATGGTAAAATATCTTCTTCAAAGATGAATTCTTGGGAAAAACAGAAACAAAAACAAAAAGGAAGAAATTCAAGGTTAGATGGCGTTCCTGCTATTTTACCATCTATTGTATCATCTCAAAGAATTCAGGATAAAGCATCTTCTGCTGGTTTTGATTGGGATAAGATTAGCGAAGTATGGGAAAAATTAGATGAAGAATTGATTGAGCTGAAAGAGGCGCAAAGTCTGGATAATTTTGATAATATTGAATCGGAAATAGGTGATGTTTTATTTACAATGGTAAATTTAAGTCGTTTTTTTGGTATATCGGCAGAAAATGCTCTAAGGAAGTCAAATAAAAAGTTTATAAATCGTTTTCAAAAGCTTGAAAAAAAAATAAATAAATCAAACAAAAATATAGAAGATTATTCTAAAAGAGAACTAAATGATATTTGGGATGAAGTTAAAAAGAGCTGAATTATTCACCGTTTATTGTAGCCTTAATAATTCTTTCACTAACGTCATTTCGGTGCTCACAAAAGTAAACTCCTTGCCACATACCTAATTTCAGGTTTCCGCTGTTAATTGGTATAGATAAAGAGTTCCCAAGCATAGATGTTTTTAAATGCGCGGACATATCATCTTCTCCTTCGATTGTATCTATGTAATATTGATTCCCCTCAGTTACCATTTTATTAAAATGATATTCAAAATCATTTCTAACTCTATCCTCTGTATTCTCATTTATAGTTAAAGATACTGAGGCATGTCTCATAAAAGGTTGTAATACTCCAATGTTAAAATTTTTTATTTCTGGAGGAGACTTTACTATATCATCAGTTATTAAATGGAACGCTCTAATTTTATTATTTATAGTAATATCTTTTTGTACCCACATATTTTATGAATTATGTCTTTTTTTCTTTTTTTCTTGCTGCTGGGAAGAGAATATTATTTAATATTAACCTGTACCCTGGCGAGTTCCTATGAAGAGATAAATCTGTAGGGGGGTCGCCAACAAAATGTTGATAATCTTCTGGATCATGGCCACCATAAAAAGTATAGGTACCTTTCCCGAAATTGCCATGAAGATATTTGGCCTGCACAGAAGAAGGATCTTCGCCTAAAATAATCACATGATTTTTAATCATATTTTTATTAAAGCCCGTAGTTTGCCCCATAAAACCCTTGACAATAGGAACATGATTTTGAGTTAACATTGTTGGCACAGGATCGTATTTAGCTGAAAACTCAAATAAAGAAAAATAGTCGGCTTCAGCACCTCTAGTTATTGGATTGTGGCTAGGAGGATAGTCTATGTTTGAAAACTCGTAAACCATCGGGTCTGAATAGATTGAAAAATCTTTGAAAGCCAAAGTTTTAGAAAAATCTATTTTTTTGGGGAGATTTTTGTCCACAGGAGTACCATCAAATACGCTGTGAACGCCATCAATACCCTCTAATGATAGTGCGATGTCATAAGAATCAGTTGCTGAACACATAGCAAATAAAAACCCTCCATTTGATATATAGCTTTTGATTATTCTAGAGATTGTCTTCTTTTCTTCGTGGACACTAACTATACCATATTTTTCAGCTAATGATTCAAATCTATTTTTCTGTTCAATATACCATGGAGCATTATGATAATTACGGTAGAATTTTCCATACTGGCCTGTAAAATCTTCATGATGAAGGTGAAGCCAGTCATAATTTTCTAAACCATTGTTCAAGACTTCTTCATCCCATAATGTTTCATAATCTACTTCAGCATAAGTTAAAGCAAGGGTAACTGCATCATCCCAAGGTTGCTTATTTGGGGGAGTGTAGATAGCAATCTTGGGCGCTTTTTCTAGGATCACAATATCCATATTATTTTTTTCTATTGTAGAGTAGATATCTACAATTTCATTATTTATTTCTACATAAGAAACTCCTCTAATTTTACATTCAGTTTTAATTGAGGCCTGGCCATCAATTAAAAAAGCTCCACCTTGAAAATTTAATAACCATTCTACATTTATATTTCTTTTTAATGCATAGAATGCTATGCCATAAGACTTTAGATGATCATTTTGAGTTTGATCCATTGGGATAAGAATTTTTTGGCAAAAAATAGTTCCCGTTATAAATAAGCATTTTATTAAACTTTTATTAAATTTTTTCATCGCTTTTAAGCTTTCTTATATGGTATCTAATTGGTTCAGAAAAAATTGAATTTGGGAATTCGTTAATTACTTTCATATAGTGTCTCATTGCTATTTGTTTATCATGATATATCTGTTCGTATATTTGTCCAGACATCACTTCACCTCTATCTGAGTAAATTGTATTTTTTAATTTTGTCAGTAAGTCTAAGGCCTCATTATATTTATCTAATTTTGTTAAAATAATTGTTCTTCTTAAGCAAAGTAACGGGAAGAGCTTTTGTTCTTCATTTTGTTTAATTATGTATTTAAGTAATTGATTTGCTTCAGAAATTTTTCTTTGCTTTAATAATGATTCTGACTTCAAGTATTTTATAAAACCTTCCTTACTTTTTTCATCAACCTCGACATAATAAAAATTTATAATATCTCTTAACTCCATTAGATCATTGAAATATTTATTTGTTGGCATTATTGTTAAAAATATTTCATTAATCATAATCAATGCTGTGTCTGGTCTTCCTGAAAATAGATGCGTTTCTACTAATTTATTTTTTATTTCTAATGTTTGGTGAGTATTATACATTGAATCTAAAAACGAGATTGCCGTAGTAAAGTCGCCTTTTGCTTGTAGGACATCTGCAATCCTCAGTATAGTCTGTTGCTCGAGTGTTTTTGTTAATGACTTTGATAAAGCTGATTTATATAAAATGTAAGCTTTATCAAAGTCTTCAATTACTCTATATTGTATTTCGGCTAGACGAAACTCTGCTTCTGAAGCTAAAGAAGATTCTGGTATTGATGTTAAAACTGAATCATAAATTGAGAGACTCGAAGTCAAGTTTTCTGAAGAAATATTTGTGGACAGTTGGAATAAGTCTTCAAAGAAAATATTATCATTATAAAAATAGGGTATTAAATCGTTGCTCTTGGTTGGAAAAATTTGATCCTCAAACGTTTTTGCTAAACCTAATAATCCTTCACCATATTGATATCCTTTTAGGTTGTTTTTCAAGGTAAACTGATATGCTTTGATTGACAACAAATATTCATTTTCTTTTCTCAAATTATTTCCAAATGATAGCCATTTTTTTGCATTAAATGGTTCGCTTTTACTTAGTTCTATCAAAGCATTAAAAGATTTTTGGAACTCACGGTGTTTAAAATAGTGGTTAGCGAGTATGGGTAAAGCAATCGAAGGTTGTCTTAGACTTGTTTCTAGTAACTTCATTTCAATAGTGTTTTTTGAATTAAAATCATCGCTCATTACTAGAATTTTTCGTGCGACTGTTGAAGATCTACCGGGATTAGATAATAATGAAGCAAGATACTCTTCTATTGCCTTATCATATTCGTTCCTTTTTTGATAATAATTCCCTAATTCTATTGATAAAAAACTTTTATCAAAGTTATTTCTTCCTGATTCTATCAGTTGAAAAATTTCAGTACTTAAGCTATATTTATCATAAATAGAAAATAATAACCTATGGAAAGAGCGGTTATTTTTAAAAAGAACTAACCCTTCAGCCCAGGTAGCTTTAGCTTTTACAATATTTTCATTTAAAAAATAAAACTCACCTAGTTCTATCTTTAATTGAATATCTTTTGAGTTTTTGGATAATTGATAAATTAGAAAATTAATCCCCTCATTGTACCTTTGGCTTTTTTTATAAAGGTTCTTCAAACTGCGAATTACTTGATAGTTGTTTGGACTTTTACTCAAGATGTCGTTGTAAACAAATATGGCTGAATCCCAGTTTTGTTGGATTTCATACATTCTTGCTGTTTTGATAGACGCGCTATATTGACCAATCAGCATGGATAAAAATAAGATTTGACTTAATATTTTAACGATTAATAATCGCATCTTGCTTAATGGTTGGTTTTATTTGGCTCAAAGAATTAAAATATCTCTTTATCATTTTTTGGTATCCTCTACTGTAACCTGAGTTTAGAGATCGATTTAAAGCTTCTAATGCAAGATTTTCGCGCTGTCCCAAGCTAAGGGGTAGATTTTTTGATGATGAGTGTGTATACGTGCTATTTGCGGTGTAGGACTTTCGCTTTTCCTTGTACCCTCTTTGTGTTAATGATGTTTGACTATCAAGCATTCTAGATAAAATTCTACGTTGCTTATCTTTAGTCTTTTTATTGTATTTTAATTTTGATAAATCAGATATAACATCGTCAACGTCATTAGAAATTCCTTTTAAATCTCCTTGCCCATTTTTTTCTCCGGATTGCATCATCTCTTTTATCAATTTTTGCAAAGATTTTTGAACATTTTTTTGCCCTTGTAACATCGATTGTAATATCTGCTGCTTAGCAGACTCTGAAAGCTGACCCATGCCCATACCTGTTCCCTGCTGATTAAGGCTTTGTTGTTGACCTGCCATTTGCTGCATCATTTTTAAAAATTGCTCAAAACCGCTAGCAGAACCTGAAGATTGCATTTGTTGAATACTTTTAAAAAGACTTAATGCTGCAGTATTGAGTCCTTTCATTGCAAGTTCTTGATTATTAATTGCATTTCGTATGTTCCTGTTTGTTAATTCTGATTTTGTTTTTTCAATAGAGTTGTTGACTCCACCAATCGCTTTTCCAATTTCAGGGGTTATTGAAAATGTTTCTTTAGATAACTCAACCATATTCTTGGTAGTTTGCCTCAATTGATCTTGTATAAGTTGCTGTCTATATGCCATTGTTTTTAATTGTGAAGAGTTCCTAGATAGCAGAGCTGTTTCCTCTTTTATGTCTTCTTGTACTTTTGATAAGTATAAAACATCTCGCATTATTTTTGCTAATTTTTTTGCCATTTCTGAGACTGTTTCATTTTGAAATTCTTTTTGAAGCATCGAAAGCTCATTTTGAAGATTATGTAAGTTATTTAATGATTTTTGGCTAGATGATTTTGCGCTTTTATTCTTTTGCAAGTTTGAAATAGTATTTTCTATATTGGTTTTTGCATTTTTATAATTGGCGCTAGTGCTCAATTCCTGAAGATTATCAGCTGACGTTTTACTAAATGGTTCAATAAGCTCAGATGCAGTTTTGATTTCAGCATTTAATTTCTTTAATTCATTAAGTAGCCTAGATTCTTCTTGCGCGATTCTTTGAATATTATTTTTATCTGGAAGAGATTCAGCATCTTTAATGTCTCCATCAAGTTTACTTTTTTGTTGAGTTAACTTTTCTAACCTATTTTTTAATTCATCTAATTTTTGTTCTGCTTTCAACCTCTTAAAAATATCAATATATCTATCAAGCTCAGATTCTATTTCTGCAATATTACTTGCCATTTTTTCTAAAGATTTTTGCAAATCTTCTAAGTCCATTTCTTCGAGCGAATTTTGGAGTTCATTTAGATCGCTCAGAATGTCTTCTGGAATGATTTCATTAATTAAGTTTGAAAGTTCTTTGAATTTTTCTGATAAGTCGGGAATGAGAAGGTTATGTTTCTCGCTTTCTTCCATCAAGCTTTCCATTGCGTTTGAAATGCTTTTTATTCG
>Ga0209603_1003539_pt1 | contig 13464 bp, 8 predicted proteins | sample COGITO_mtgs_1206_FD_184812 | JGI IMG/M metagenome (GOLD analysis project Ga0209603, IMG submission 184812) | Pelagic marine microbial communities from North Sea - COGITO_mtgs_120607 (SPAdes) (version 2) | ecosystem: Environmental > Aquatic > Marine > Epipelagic ... | reverse complement strand
GGGAACAGCCACAGGTAATATGCTGCAATGTCTTGGCCTTCATCAGGATGTCCGAGTGGTAAATCGAACTTGACATCGCCTTCCATTGCTTTGCCAATCTGCAGTACTCCGCCATCAAAGGTCTCGGTAGTATAGCCCGAATAATCGAGCGCCTGGTTCAGCTCAGGATGGACATAAGGAATGTGGAAACCTTCGAGATAATTGTCGACGTAAAGCAACCAATTGGCATCAATCGTATGGTCGCGGTCTCGGTAAGCATCGTGCGTGAACGAGGCAGGTGCAAGGAACCCCAAACGTTGCTCAAGCATTTCCCACGGCAGATCTGCCACTTCTTCTTGAGCAGTGAAGTACATGCCCAACCACTGTTTGAGCGGAAACCGATGGAGGTTGTCTTCATCACTCGGGAAACCAATGGCTTGCTCAAACTCCGGCATGTGGCGAAAGGTGCCGTCGAGGTTGAAAGTACGACCGTGGTAACGGCATTGAAGCGTTTTCTTGGAACAGGGTTCGAGTGCTAAACGCATGCCTCGATGCGTGCATACGTTGGAAAGACAACGCGTTTCTTTGTCTCGTAAAAGCAAGACGGATTCTCCAGTCATGGCTTCAATATGCGTAAGAGGCAGCATGGAATGAGTTTCCAGTTCTGATGTGTGGGCTGCAAATTGCCATCCATTGAAGACCCTCTTGAGTTGTTCAAATTCGAGCGGTTCAGTGTAAAACCGCGTCGGAAGCGTGCGTGCTGTGCGAATGTCGGCATCGATCAACGACTCGGTCATCACCTCACACCTATGCTGACACAGTTTGGTGTTCACTATGAGAGTTGCCACTCTTTACTTTTTCATTTTCACAAGACCCCGTGTGCGAAAGAGCTATAGCTTAGGTCGGATGACCTCATGTTATGGGGGGGCGCAAGCTTACGTTTTTCGACGCTTGTGCAGGTATCGGATGTTTTCATCACGGTATGGCAGCAGCGGGGTTCGAATGCGTTGGTGCTGCTGAACTCGACAAGCGCCTTCAGGTTGAGTATCCTAAGGCTTTCAAACTCGATTCGAAGCGAATGTTCGGCAACCTCCACGATGTAACAAAGACCGATGAATGGAAAGCAGTTCGGGAAGAGATGCTGGGGTGCGTGCTTACGGCAGGCTTCCCCTGTCAGCCGTTCAGTAAATCCGGTGGCCAGTTGGGCAAGAAGCACGAGGAAGGTACGGTTTTTGAGGCACTGATGGAGGTTGTCAAGGATTTGAACTGCTCTGGGATTTTGTTTGAAAACGTCGAGAACCTCACCGGCGAGCGCCACAAAGCGACCTTTGAAGAGATGAAACTGCGTTTGGGCAAAGAGTTTGAATTCACATGCGAGAAATTGAGTCCCGATCAAATTGGAATCCCACAACACCGCCAACGTTGGTTCATTTTCGGTATTCGTCGAAAAAAAGGACTCAAAGGCTACGAGAGTGAGAGGCTCAAGAGTTTGATCACAGATGCCATTGACGAGGCTAGAAAAGAGCCAATCGATCTGAAAAGAGATATTCTCACTCCAAGTCAAATGGGCAAAGGACAGAAGATGACCGAGGTTGAGATGAAAGCGCTCTCTATATGGGACACGTACATGGGTTGGCTGGCCCAATACCCCGAAATCGGTGGCACACCGAGTCCGTTCTGGGGTATGGAAATGTTGTACGACTACAGCATTGAGGACATTCAAGAGGCATTGAAAAATCGAGGCGGAAAAGCACTCAGATCAACAACTTTGGCCGAATTGGTTTTCCCCAACTTTAATTCCTCAGAGGCGAAGAAAAAAGCGAAAGCCTACAAAAGAAAAAACGGCCATTCAGCCGTTAGAAACCTTCCACCATACCTTTGGGATTTAGACACTCGAAAGGAACCTTATCCAGATTGGAAAGTGACCTATATTGCCAATTCAAATGAACACATTCGGCAGGTCAAAGCTGGGCTTAAAGCAAACGGAAAAAGCAGAGAATTCACTGTTTGGAAGAAGGCCATTGAGGCATTAGATCCTACTTTTCAAAAGTTCGAATGGCACATCAAAGAACGCCCAATTCATAGTGAAAAGACGACCGTCGAGCGACGGTTAAAACATCGATTGGAGGGCCGACTTATCCAATTTAGACCAAGCGGGATCAGAGTTTCCAAAGGAACGCGCCATCCGGCATTGGTGGCCATCGGGCAAGTACCTGTTGTTGGTAAGTATCTGAAACGCCCTCGTTGGCAAACCTTGACTCAACTTCAGTCCATTCCGCCTGACTTTGTTCGGCGAAACGAGGCATTGTTTGGAGTCACATCGCAATCGGGGGCTTCCGGAGAGCCAATCAAACGCCTTGGAAATGCAGTCAATGTTGGTTTGGTTCATTGCTTGGCTAAGGTGCTGAACGATGAGTTGGACCAGCAGGCCCTTTAGGGCCTGACGTGTTTTTGACTGCAACTCAATCATCGCGGTCTTGATATACCGTCGGAGTCTTGGGAACTTTGCCGCATCCACTAGCCTGCATCAAACGGGACCGCTTCTATGTCCAGCACTGATTCTTGCGTGGGGAGTGGAGGAATACACATGGTGGAACCATCAAAAAACGAGCAACCTAGCCTAAGAACAGACACGCATACCGCCCGAGGTGAGTGCATTGTTTGAGACACGAGGCGATTACCAAAAGTTGCTCCACATCACCCGCAACAATCTGCATCGATTGAAGCCCAATCATTTTCTCATTTCAGACGAATTGACCAAGGACCTCCATGGCGATTTGCATCCTGTTTTATCTCTACGCATCCCCCCTTATGGTGAACGCCACGACATTTGGCAAACCCTGCGCAACTACGGTCTTGTCGGCACTTCATTTCACGTCTTTGAACACATGAGCGATGCACGAAACGTGCTTGGTTATGATCGCGAATACAGCGAACAATGGGAGGCGTTGGAATGAACATCACATCCGTTCCTTTTGTCGAGTACCGTGGTTTTCTCGAAGCAGCTTTGGAATTCGGAATCGACCTCGAGAGTGGCATCTGCGAACTGATCGATAACGCCATCGATGCTAAGGCCAGCACCATTCGGCTGATTCTGGACAAGCGAAGCGGTGTTCAACACAGTGCAACCGGCGTAGTTCACGATGTCATTCGAATTTTTGTTGTTGATGATGGTCACGGCATTCCTGCGACCATCGAAGATGCCGACACCGGCATTGAATACCCCGGACTCCCCTTTGTTCTTTCATTTGGAGGCCGTGAGGCTGACATTTTTGCCGCAGACCAACAGCGTCGCATCGGTCGCTTTGGTTGGGGACTTTCTGCAACCGTAGCCTGCTTAGCTCACAAAACCGGACAAGGTAAAGTGTGGACCAAACAACCAGGCGACCCTGCTTGGCGTTCCTGCCTTTTCCATTACAATACCTTGCTTGAATCTGAAATGGCGCTAATCGAAACCAGTTCAAGCCCGCCGTTGATTCCTCCCGACTTCACGACGGGCACCATTGTTATGATCGACTGCGTTGAGCCTGACCGAACTCGACTGAAGCCGCTTCAACAAGCCATTCTCAAACATGCTGGACGAACCTATCGGCATCGCTTGGTTAACAATAAGACAACAATCACCATCTCCACACTGACAGAAGGCAATTGGGACAATGCACAACACAGCACGGTTGCCTTGAGCGACCCGCTTTGTTTGCTGCCCGGTTCTCGTGAGGTTGACCTCTTCGGGCAAGCCAAGCAATACGACCGCATCACCATGCGGTTTGATGGCACGGACGATGAACATGAACTGAGTGAGTTTGGAGTTATTGAAGATCCTCTCACAAGTCGACCGGCAGAGGTTCACATCGATGTCTCACTGACCAGTCGAGCTGCGGTTGAACACGCCTTATTTGCCAACGCCGAGCCAATGGATGCAAAAGCGCAAGACCGGCGCAAAGAAAACTTCGGTTTTGGTATGAAAGGTCAGGGCTTTTCTTTCGTTCGAGATGGTCGTGAGATTGTCACCAACCGTTCACAAGGCCTCTATACTCGTCATAGCAACTTCAACTACATGCACGGAGAAATCCATTTTCCAAGCTGCTTGGACCACTTGTTCGGTATCCAACAGAACAAGAGTCGCTTTGGTGCGGTTGAATCCTTGCAAGAAGCACTGAAAACTGCCATTGAAGGTGTTCTTGTTGAGGTTCAACGTGATGTCAAAGCGCAGGCTCACGGCACATCTGAGCGTCAAGCGATGATTGATTTGCGGCCAGCTGAAGCCAGCATTCGAGCTGCAGCACCCCACTTGCCGACACCAGCTTACACACTCGAACAGAAAAACACCGGCGACGCAGCGCGGGCTACAGCCAAGCAAAACCTCTCGGAACGTATTCTCGAAAAACAAGAGGAACTCATCCGGGCTGTTGAAACGCTTGCCCTTACAGAAGACAAGGATGAAAGGTGGAAAGACGAGCAAACCCATCGCATTACCACCGAAATGCGGGATTTGATGCTGCAAAACGAGCAGCGATGGCAACACCGTGCCCCGGTGCGCTTCATGCCATGGGACGACACGCTTCCAGAGACTTCAGCGATGTATGAAGTCGAAACTCGAGGCGATGAAGCCTACATCTACCTCCGTCCAGATCATGCTACAGTGAATGTACTTCATTCTGAAGACATTGATCAAGAGTTGGCGGTCCGCCAAAGTTTCGACCTTATGATTGGGGCTCTTGGCTATGCTGAACATCTTGATTGCACGCTTGAACCTGACAATGAAGCAATGTGGCGTACTGTTCGTGAGAACATTTCTGAAGCCGCAGTTCGTATGTTGGCCGAATATGGCGATGTGCTCGAAGGAGGGGTTTCCCAATGAGTCGCTCCGTTCCCATTCTTCACACTGTTTCGGCGCTTCAGTCGATGAAAAACAGAGGCATAACGCTGCGAAATGCCATTCGAGAGTGCGTTGACAATTCATGGGATTGGATTGGCGATGCCAAACTGTTGGGCAATGCCAAGATTCGGGTTCACTTGCACAAGCAAGGGGATGCATTAACGGTCAGTGTTCTTGACAACGGCATGGGCATCCCTGATCACGTCGAAGAGGGACAAGACGGACAAGGAAACCCCGTCACACAAGCCAGTGAAGACAGCATGGACGGCCTCCAAATGGCGCTTCGCGTCGGTGGCCGCATCAGAAAACATCACCTTTCACCCATTGGTCGATTTGGCTTTGGCCTTCCACAGAGCGCCATCGCTCTCTGTTATGACACGCACACGCGAGTGCACACTAAAACCAAGAATGGAGAATGGCGCTGGCTCGACCTTGATGTACCAAGCATGCTTGAAGCGATCACTCCTGAGCAACCTCGGCCCATGCTCTCACCCCCCAACAAGGGTGCGCCGAGTCCAACCGCTCTTCCTCCGAGTTGGCAATGGGACCACAGTGGCACCATGGTAACGTTTCATGAGATTCCATTGAAGATTCACAACATCACTGAAGTTCAGATGTTGGCAGAAGAACTGGTCAAAGAATTGGGTCAGGTCTATCGCTATGCCATCAACGATGGTCTTGAATTGTCGATCTCGTCCAACGAAATGCTCATGCCACGCACCATTGAGCCCTACGACCCAATGTGCATGATGCCTCGCTCTTTCACCAGCAAGTTTGGGCCTGTCGATGAGTGGGAAACGCTGACTATTCCAATGGATGGCGGCAGTTCACGCCCTTACATTCTTGATCCAACAACGGGTCAGCCAGCAGTTGTCGAGGTGCGATTTGTGCGTCTTGAACCTGGGCGAGTTCGCCAAGCCCTGGGCGTTGCCGATACGGCCAAGAAACTCCCCTCTAAAGAAGCCAGAGAGCACGGATTCCGCTTACAAGACCAAGGTTTTTCATTGGTCCGTGGGCAACGGGAAATCGGTACGCAAGCCACGTTTGGATTGTTCACGCCTGATGTGGGGCTGCGCTATTTCAGAGGCGAAGTTCACTTTCCTCCAATCCAAGAAATCGACCGATTGTTCGGTATTGAGCCGGACAAATCCAAATTCAAAGCATCACACAAGATGCTCGGTTGGATGCAACCAGCTCGTCGAACCATCACTGGAATCAATAAGAAGACCCGATTGGCACTAAAGAAACTCTCAGAGGCTTCCACTCACGCTCTCGGGCCATCAGCCAATGGCTCACGGCGACAATCTGGTCCGATTTCCCGTGCCACCTTGGAACGGGAAAGTCAGCGATTGAAGGCCGTTCTTCCGCCTGTCAAGCCAACGGAGACCGACGAAGCGCTCCGCAGCATCCGAACGCACCTCGAAAACGGAGAGATTGAGGAAGTTGAAGCGATACATGACCGTTTGATTGAACGAACGCAGCAAGAATTGCATCATGCACAAGACGCTGAGGATTGGAGCGCTGAGCAAGATGCAATGGAGCGATTGAACCGACTGACCAATGACAAAGAATGGGCCATGAAGCATTTACAGGAACGGTTTGCTGAACCGGCATTTTTCCGTACCCATGAATCTGGCCGCACCCCCCAGCGACTGCTTTGGTCGCATTGGACTGATGAAGGCCCAAGGTTGGTGCTCAACACCAAGACACCATTCTACAGCGAGGTCTATGCTCAGACTGAGGAAGATTCTCGCCAACGTGCCGTATTGGATTTGATGCTGTGGGCCATCGCTTACGCTGATGCCAATCCAATGAACTCGCCTGAACTTACGGCTTTCTGGAACCGCATCCATCCCATCATTGCTCAATCCGTGAGCCGTCTCTTGACGTCAATCGACGTTCCTGTGGTCGAACAAGAAACGCCAACACGAAGGAAGATTGAGATCGCTACCGGCATTTGCGAGGCATTGGGCATTGAACGCCCACCAGAACTCAAGGGTTCGACCATTCCACGCACCTTCTACGAGGGTGTAGGTTCGGCTTTGGGGGTACCAACTCCAGAGAAGATGCCCAAGCACGAAGTCTACAAGCGCATCTTGGGGGTCTTTGGAACCGAAGTCTCGCCGACATTTATGTCAAGCGGCGCTACAATTACTGCTGAAGGGCTCCGGGCTATCGAGAAAGGGGTGCTGAAAGGCATATCTTCTCCTTCCAAGAGCCAAAAAGAGCTCGTTGAAAATGGCTCTTGAGGTACAATCGTTTAAGTAGGGTAGGGTTGACGCAGGGGTAAGTTCACAATCGCCAAGTGTAATAGAGCATCATAAAACTTAGCACAACTGAACTCAGGCCAAAGGAAGTAAGATTATGGATTACAAAAGCAGTAACAAACACGCAGAAACAACAGCCGGATACGTCATTTTGATGATTTTCCTCAAGAACGGGCCCTTGAACCTTGACCAGCTCCGAACTCACCGTGCGGTCAATCCTCTGAGCCTGGATTCCTCTATCCAGCGCCTGCTCAGCCACGGGTTCCTACAACCTTTGAATGAAGGATTCGAGCTTGTTGGACTTCCTAGCAATTTCCTCCTTGACTTCGCAGGAGCCGATACTGCTTTCTCGACGGAAGATGAACTTATTCTCAACGTTCTTCTTGATTACTTCTTCTTAATTTTAGAAGATGATGTGATTTCCCAAATACGTCCTCGCCAAGTGCTTGCTGGCCCCTTTGCCCCTTGTACACAATACACTTGGCCTATGGTGAAAAGAGAACTCACAGGTTTTGGCCTCTCAGAGCTTATCGGCTCCACATTTGACGATGATTTCCACGGCGCTGCGGGGGTGGTTGCATGACCATCGACGAACTACCCCGAGAAATACGCTCATGGCTTCGCAGGGTCCCTGTTGAACAACGTGAAAGAGTCACCAATGATCTGTTCAAGAAGGTCGACGAAGAAACGCTCGAAGGTATCACAGAAAATGATTCGATCTCACCAGACCACGAAATCCCAACTGCGGCTCTTTCCTGGCTCAAGCGTCGTGAAGGTCGTGCCCAATTCAACCGTGGCACCCTTGAGAAGAAAGCGAATCTTGTCGGCCAACATTTCAAAGCCCTTCATGAGTTAGGGCATGCATCATCTTCGAAGTACATCAACTACGTCGAGCGTATCCGTACAGCTCATGGAGATGATTCCGCAGATGACCTCTTTTTGAATACGGCCAAACTCGTTGCCTCCTCCGGTGACTTTGTTGATTCAGGCGGCTATCTTTTCGACGGGTCAAGAAACGGTATTGTCATAGGTAGTATTCAATCAGGCAAATCCGCCAGCTTCATCGGCCTAACTGCTGCTGCTCTGGATTTGAACTCTCGTGTAGTCCTTGTTCTCTCAGGAATGACCAACAAGTTGCGCAGTCAGACACAAGCGCGTCTTGAGAAGGATCTCGTCGACCACTACCCCGGCCAATTGCTCTCACCCACTACGGCTGCGGATCTAACTCGCTACCGGGAAGGCGATGAAGTATCCGAGCGCACTTGGTCGCACCTGAAGGCATTGTGTAGAACCCACCTTTTAGCTGATGAAGGCAATGCGATTGTTCTTGCCATCAAGAAGAACCTTGGCCCTCTTGCTGGAGCACGTGAATTACTCAGTTATTTACATCACAATGACCTGTTAGGTGACCAACCGATTTTGATTATTGACGACGAGTGTGACCACGCAAGCGTCAATTCCCTGTCAGAACTTTGGGATGGTACTCCACGCATCAAGGCGTCAGAAATTCACAAGCAAATTGTTCGTATTCGAACCGAGTTCAAATCAATCTTTTTCGGGTACACCGGGACGCCTCAGGCAAACTGTCTGATGGCAAGTAATGACGCCCTCGCACCTCACAGCGCTCATGTGTTGGAATCCCACCGCCATTATTTGGGTCCTTGGCCTGTGTTCGTCAACCACAAGAGTCGAATTGTTGACCCTTGCGTTGTGACGGATTTCCCTCTTCCCTCCAGAGGTGCTGATGCAATTAAGGTCCTCAAAGACATGAAGCAACCTCCGGAATCGTTGGTGATGGCCATGCTTAACCATGCGCTCTCCGGTGCGATTCACCGTCTTCAACCTCGCTCCTTCCAACCCCACGGTATGCGCCATGCGATGATGGTGCACGTCATACGCGACCTACTTGGTCAAGACGAGGTTCTTCGCTTGGTGACGAAAGCCAAAGAAGAAGTCATCAAGTTGCTGGCTTCCGATGCTGACAAAACTGACAGTCGTGTGTTGAGTGCCATCCGTCGCTTCCGTAAGAACCGCCAATACTTCCGAACCGAGCATGCTGCATTGCCTCAGATGAACGATATCGTTTCGAACGCTCTTCATGTGCTCCAACGCTCTGAAATTCGTTTGCTCAACTCTCAGAGTGAGGATGAATTGGATTACGAAGATGACGACACACCTGATAATTTGATATTGATTGGTGGAGATGTACTTGCTCGTGGCTTGACCATCGAAGGCCTGCGAACGACTTATTTCCTTCGTCAACCGACAACACCTATCATTGACTCAGCACTTCAGCAAGCCCGTTGGTTTGGACCACACAAAGGCGATCAAGATTTGATTTCAATCCACATGCGCCCTGACCTTGTGGAACGTTTTGAACGAATCGCTTGGGCTGACGCGCAACTTCGTGATGAGTTACGCTACTTGACGGAAACGGGCCAGCCTGTGGCGAATGCACGCATTCACCATCATCCTGGCTACCACCCTGTGGGGAAAGCTCGACGACGCAATGGGGCTCTGTACCACTCCGCAGGTGATCGTGTCATGATGACTCAACCATTTTTAGGAACCGATGGGCGGGCTACAAAGGCTCTTTCAGTAAGCCTTGAACAACTCACTCTAAAGCAGACGCCTCGAATTCTAAGCACAAAGGCGAAGAAAGGGAAAGTCAAAACGAGAGGCCTCATGTATGAACTCACAATTCAGGAGTTCCTTGACTTTTGGAAGCAACAAGTCTCAAGTGTAGCAGACATGAACAAACACAATGACGTCGTGAAACGCCTCAGTGCCCTCTTGAAACACCTTGGTGCCGAGGCACCACCCGTTCACCTTGTTCTCCGCAACGGTTCGATGGCTCCTATGGGTGCTGAATTACCCTCAAGTCTCCAAAATCTGGGCCTACGTCGCGTAAAGCGAAAGGCCTCTGGTGGTACGAAAATTAACCAATTGATTTCAGGTAAAGACCAAGACGGCAGCATCTATACTTCTGACTGGTTTATCGATGGCTTTGTTCCTTCAACTCCAACGGCTTTCAACCGCGGCTGGAGAACATCGCACGATCCAGTGCTTTGCGTGTTGTATGTTGTTGATGATTATCCGGAGTCTGAAGGAAAACTTCGTGGTGAAGGGCCTTGGATTGGACACGCATTCCATTTCGCTCACACCGGTCCAGCTGGAGCGGTCACTATGAACGTTAACAACACTCGACGAGGTGAGGAGGAATGACATCAGATACAACGCTTGAAACAACAATTGCCACCTTGCCAACGCCGGCGGATGCCATACAACCGTTCCACCATGTGAGCAACAATGTGTACATCTCACGGTCGATTGAGGGTGCAACACAACTGATTCTTGAAGATACAACGCCACCTTCTGAAACATTGGATTTGAAGAACGGAGCACTACAACTCTGTGTTCATTTTGATGCGGCCGAAACAGGTTCTCTTGAGCGATGTTTAGTGCTTGAATTTAGCACTGGAATTGATGCACATGCAATCGCCAAAGTGGCAGAACACCTAACTCGTGGCAATGATGATTTAGCCAAAACAGGTGACGATTTACGGCATTCGCTAGAGGTGTTTCGCGATCTTGTTGAAGGAGAAACCTTCGGCTGGGGCTTCATGCGTATCGTTTCCCTGTGGGGCGAGTTTGCGACCTTGGAGCGCTTACTCTCTTATGCAGACACCCCTTTGAAGCAACTCCGATGTGTACAAGCATGGCAAGCGTTCAGAATCCATTGCTTGGACTTCAGCCTTCCACATCAACCAACTTCGTTTGAAGTGAAAACAACGGCTCAGCGAACTCGGTCTCATGAGATTAGCAGCGTCGACCAGTTGGTTCAGGCGCATGCGCCCTGCATCTATCTTGCCAGTTGGATGATACGTCCGGTTGGTCCGGAAGAAGGATGGTCGGTCATGGATCTTGTCAATCGCATTCTATCCAATCTTGCCGGTGATGCTGCGACGTTGTTTCAAGACAGTCTTGATGTTCTCGAATTGGATGAGTTTGCCTGTTCCAACGATCATTTCATCGAACGTAACAATCGGCCGCTTCGGCTCTATCCTGCTCAAGATGTCCCAGGCGTCAATGAGTTCACGCCATTACCCGAAGGTGTTCCCTCACTGACTTGGCCTGTTATTTTAACCGAGCATGGTCTGGCTGGGGATGAATTGGATAGCCTTTTCACTAACTTACTCGCAGTCTATGACGAGGTGAACCAAGATGATGAGTGATACGGCGTATCTTCCCGATGAAGAACTTGACCAGACATCAAAAGTCAGTCATGTTGAATGGATTTCTCACCGACTTGGTTTGTTGGATTGCCTCGTTTGCGATCGCAAGAACGGTAACATGTCAACACTTCAATTACGTGAGTTAACAAAGCAAGTGATTAAATTCACAATGGCGGCTGATGTCTCATCAAACGATAAGTTGGACAAGATACTCGAATCAATGCACCAAGAAAACTTGGCAAGTCACCGAACTGAATTGCATGAGCAATTGTCATTTACAACTCGTAGAAAGTGGGAGAAATTGACCAAAAATGACCTTGGAATGGTGATTGGAAGCGTACAATCTTTCCAGTTTCTGGGCGATCCACACATTGGGTCAGGTAATGGAGTCATCTACAAGGCCTTCTATGAACAAATTTACAACAGTCTCCCCGATGCTCACAGCGGTTCCTTCGATACGACTGAAGCAGCCTACATCAACAACGGTGTGACCAGAAAAATGGAGAAAATGGAGTTGCAGGATTTGCTCAAAATGTTGATTGCTGGCGAGTCCGAAAGTGAAGATGAACGAAAAGAAGGAACAAGTGTTCCCGAATTCCAACGCAGTGACCAGCAGTGGAATAAATCAAATTGGCTCAAGTTCTTCGATTCCGGTTTGCGAGATATACCCATGCCCTCGATTGTCTTGGGTAAGTCGAAAGCCACAATGAACTATCCCTGGCAAGTAATTGACGGCAACCAAAGGTTGTCAACAATCCTGAAGATTTTTGATGAGAATCATGAAGACCATGTACGAGTCACTCAGCCTTGGCGTGTGAACAACAAATTGCCCGAGTGGATTAAAGAGCGTCTATCATCATACACGTTCAATGTTGAGAAAATCATTGCCGAAGACGACCAAGAACTTGCCATGCTGTATGAGCGTTATAACGCATCGGGAAGGCCCATGTCCCAACCTCAGCTCCGAGTTGCTAAACACCATGAAGTGAGTGCTCTTCATCACTTACTCCTCGCTCTATCCGGGGGACCCACATTAAAGAATAGACCTTCAGTTCGAGAAGCGTTGGGTATCTCTGGTGCTATTGATGAGCGCTCAGACCGTGCCTCTTCTCTTCGCAAAATCATTCCTGGAATCTCAGGAAAAGTCACGCCTGACGAGAAGAAACAATTGAGAAAGGTCACCGAAAAGACCTATGATTTGTGGTGTCGCATCGTTGCCTATTCTACATATCGGGATGTGCAAGGGTCTGGCAAATTGGAACCATCTGCAAAGCAAGCAATCGAAGCCGTCTTTGGAGTCTACCGCTATGGAAATAAGGCTCTACCAATCGTCGATCGCCTTGATTACGTAGTGAAAGAAGTCGGTGTTGCGTTTGGCAAATATGCTTTCCTCTCACTAAGGGCAAAATTGATCAAGGATCAAAAAGATATAGATGGAAAGCCCTTGGTTGAATATCATATTGGTAAGTCTGTTCATGGCTGGGCCACTCAAGTGCAATGCGCAGGGTTTTGGGAGTTGAGCGATGAAGACATTGCTCTATTGAAGCGAAACCCGGATACGTTCCAAACAACTTGGTTCGAATTCGCAAGGGACAACATTGTGAATGCTCGCCAGAATTCTAAATCCATTTGGGGTGTGCAAGGCGATTGGCAAAACAAGGTCTCGGAATTGCTCCATGAGCTCAAGGTTGGCCGCTTAGCAAATGAGAATTCCGAAGAGCGAAAGCGCATGCTCGCAGTTGTAAACCAAGTTCTTGAGATGCCAGAAGAAGGGCGTAAATGGGCGATGGAATCCTGGAAGTCCCCGGGCTACACCCCAGAACAGGTCTCATTCTTGAAAGAACATTATGAAAGCATGCGCTGATATGAATCAGCGAATCGGTCATAACCTCACACCCAAACATCGTTTTCTGCAGTGAGTTCCCCTTCTGAATCTCCGGTATTCACGACACCACGAGGCTCAACCAACATCACGTAACACTCGTTCTGAGCATACGGTTTGTGCATCACACCCTTGGGAACGACGTACATTTCACCTTCATTCAACTCAATGGTTTCATGCTCCATTTCGATGCACATCGAACCTTTGACAACGATGAATACT
>Ga0209603_1003536_pt1 | contig 13464 bp, 11 predicted proteins | sample COGITO_mtgs_1206_FD_184812 | JGI IMG/M metagenome (GOLD analysis project Ga0209603, IMG submission 184812) | Pelagic marine microbial communities from North Sea - COGITO_mtgs_120607 (SPAdes) (version 2) | ecosystem: Environmental > Aquatic > Marine > Epipelagic ... | reverse complement strand
CGGGCTACTAACAGAGCTTGACCCCCATTCGGTCTACCTCAACAGAGAAGACTATGGTGAACTGCAGGAACATGCCAATGGTGAGTATGGCGGCCTGGGTCTGGAGGTAGGCACCGACAATGGCGCTATTAGGGTAGTCTCTCCCATAGATGACACCCCTGCCGCCAAGGCCGGCATTCAGGCTGGCGATCTGATTGTCAAAATGAATGACAACCCGGTGCGTGGCATGAGTCTGCAAAAGGCCGTGGATAAATTGCGTGGTGAAAAGGGCACCAGCATTAAACTTACCCTGTACCGGGAAGGTGAGAAAGGGCCACTGGATATTGAAGTGGTGCGGGATATTATTCAGGTCAGTGCTGTGCGCAGCCGCCTGCTGGAACCAGGCTATGGCTATATTAGAGTTTCCCAATTTCAAACCAAGGCTGGCGCTGACTTTATTGCCGCACTTGAAGAGCTTATTGCACAGCAGCCCATTAAAGGTCTGGTGATTGACCTGCGCAATAACCCTGGCGGGCTGGTACCAGCCTCGATTGAAATATCCGATGCACTACTGGATGGTGGAACAGTGGTCTACACCGAGGGTCGACTGCCCAGTGCTAACCGCAGCTTTGAAGCCAGCCCAGGGGATCTACTCAATGGTCTGCCAGTGGTAGTGCTAATTAATGGGGGCAGTGCCTCGGCCTCGGAAATTGTAGCTGGTGCCCTTCAGGATCACGGGCGGGCCGCTATTTTGGGCACCCAGAGCTTTGGCAAAGGCTCGGTTCAAACCGTTATTCCACTGGGTGATGGCCGGGCAGTCAAGCTCACCACCGCCCGCTACTTCACTCCCAATGGCCGCTCTATTCAAGCCGAGGGAATTGTGCCGGATATAGTGGTTGAGCGAGCTGAGATCCGCCCCTATGCTACACGTGTAAGGGTTCGCGAAGCCGATCTTGAAGGCCACCTTGAAACGGCGGGCGGATCAGACTCAGACAATGATGAAGCTGCAGGGGAAGATTACAGTGCCGACAATCAGCTCTATGAAGCGGTGAATCTGCTTAAAGGTTATCATCTCCTGAGCAACAATCAGTAACCAATAGTCAATAAGCAAAAAAAAACGCCGCCTCTGCGGCGTTTTTCATTTTCAATCATTATTTTTTAAAGGTGCGATAGACAAACAATAATACAAGCGCACCAACCACTGCGGTCAGCAGGCTGCCCAGACTAAACTCACCAACGGTGCCAAGACCAACCAATGAGCCAATCCAACCGCCGATAAAGGCACCAGCTATACCCAGTAATGTGGTCATTACAAAGCCACCGCCGTCCTTGCCTGGCATTATATATTTAGCCAATACACCTGCAAGCAGGCCTAACAAAATCCATGAAAAAATACCCATGTTATCTCTCCTCGTTAGTTAGTCGTTATCTCTTCTATTCAGGCTATTGATGTTTTAGCCTGGGGTTGTTGAACCAGTGCCCCAACATTGTGTAAATGCAGATCGCGCTTGGGAAATGGAATCGAAATACCTTTGGCATCCAGGGCTTTTTTAGCCGCTTCTGTGATATTGAAATAGACATCCCAATAGTCTGCAGTATTGACCCAGGGGCGACAGACCAGGTTGACACTGCTGTCAGCCAATTCGACCACTGCTACGGTAGGGGCTGGATCAGTAAGAACTCTTGCCTCGGCAGCCACCACAGATTCAAGCACTGCCTTGGCTGCATCTATATCATCGCCATAGCCAATACCAAACACCAGATCCACACGTCTGGTGTCATTGGCTGAATAGTTTGTGATATTGCCACTGATAATGCCGCCATTGGGCACGATAATTTTTTTATTGTCTGGAGAATGTAGCTCTGTGGTGAATATCTGAATCCTTTGCACTACACCTGAGACACCGGCTACCTCAACAAAATCGCCGACTTTGAAGGGGCGGAAAATAAGGATCAACACTCCGGCGGCAAAATTGGCCAGTGACCCCTGCAGTGCCAAGCCTACGGCCAGACCAGCAGCACCCACAATAGCGACAAAAGAAGCGGTTTGAATACCCAGCTGCCCAAGTGCGGCAATCACCACAAACATCAGCAACACCCATGACACCAGACTGCCAACAAAATGCTGAATTGCTGGATCAACCGCATTTTTAGCGAGCAGCTTTTGTACTACAGCAGATATTTTTTTCGCCAGCCATCTGCCGATAATAAAAATCGCCAGCGCGGTAATAACCTTGGCACCGTAGAGCAGTGCCAGATCCTGAATTACTGCAATCGTCTCATCCATATCTAAATCCTTTTAATCGTTATAAAACTGCCTGATCTGGACGATCAGGCATTCTTATTAAGCGTAGTTGATTAAAAGGATTTTTTCGAAAGATCGATTTAGTTGGCTTCGACATCCAGTTTGTCGACCTTCTGGAAGCCGCGGGGCAATTTGTGCCCGCGCCGTCCACGCTCACCGCGATAATGCTCGAGGTCTTTTTCTTTCATCACCAGATAGCGCTTGCCGGAATGCACAACTAGAGAGCCGCCGACAGGGATAATGCCGAAGTCGATCACATATTCCTCGCGGGATTGCAGTCTGGAGCCTGGAATATTAATGATCTTATTGCCTTTGCCTCGGGCCAGTTGTGGCAATTCAGTAACCGGGAACACCAGCATGCGGCCCTCATTGCTCACTGCCGCGATCAGGGCGTTTTCATCACTGAGCATTTTCGGCGATAGGATGCGTCCTCCCTTGGGAATCGACACCACCGCTTTACCGGCTTTATTCTTGGTGAACAGATCACCAATGGTGCCAATAAACCCATAGCCCGCATCTGTACCCAGCAAAATTTTCTGCTCGTCGGCTCCCATCACCACGTCGGTAAACAGTGCGCCGGGCGCTATTTTAAGACGCCCGGTGGCAGGCTCGCCCTGGCCTCGCGCTGAGGGCAGGGTATGCCCGGGCAACGCATAGTAGCGGCCCGTGGTGTCCTGCAAAAAGACATTCTGGTTACTTTTGCCTTTGGCGGCGGAGAGGAATTTATCACCGGATTTATAGCTTAGGCTGCCGGGGTCAATCTCATGACCCTTGGCTGCCCGCAGCCAGCCTTTGTCTGACAGCACTGCTGTGATTGGCTCGGCAGTCATCAGGTCTTTTTCATTAAAGGCCTGGGCTTCGCCGCGCTCATTCAGAGGCGAGCGACGCTTATCACCAAATTCTTCGGCGGTGGCTTTGAGTTCTTTTTTAACCAGTGTTTTCAGTCGCGCATCGGAGCCCAGTAACAGTTCGAGCTCAGCCTTTTCCCGTGCCAGCTCATCCTGCTCAGCACGAATTTTGACTTCTTCAAGACGGGCCAGCTGACGCAACTTGGTGTCGAGAATATATTCTGCCTGAGTGTCCGACAGATCAAACCTGGCAATCAATGCAGGCTTGGGTTCATCCTCCGTGCGAATAATATGGATAACTTCATCGATATTTAAAAACGCAATCAACAAACCATCCAACAGGTGCAGCCGCTTCTCAACTTTCTGCAGCCTGTAGTCGAGGCGGCGGCGAGTCACATCAATACGGAAGCTCAGCCAGTCCTTGAGGATACGGCGCAGATTCATCACTGCGGGCCGCCCATCAATACCAATAATATTCATATTGATGCGGTAGCTGCGCTCAAGATCTGTGGTGGCGAACAGATGATCCATCAGTGCACTGATATCCACTCGGTTGGAACGGGGAGTAATAACCAATCTGGTGGGATTCTCATGATCTGATTCATCGCGCAGATCCTCCACCATGGGCAGCTTTTTATTGCGCATCTGCGCCGCTATCTGCTCCAGTATCTTCGATCCAGATGACTGAAACGGCAGGGCGGTGACAATTACATCGCCATCTTCTTTAGTCCAGATGGCGCGCATCTTCACCGAGCCACGGCCGGTCTCATAGGTATTGAGAATATCGCTCTGGGAGGTAATGATTTCTGCATCTGTGGGGAAGTCCGGAGCGGCAATATACGCCATCAACTCAGGCACTGTAGCCTTGGGATGATCCAGCAGATGCAGGCAGGCATTAACCACTTCATTTAGATTGTGGGGCGGAATATCCGTGGCCATGCCCACGGCAATACCTGTGGTGCCATTGAGCAGCACATTGGGCACTCGGGCGGGCAGTATCTCAGGCTCATCCATGGTGGCATCAAAGTTCGGACGCCAGTTGGCGGTGCCCTGTCCCAATTCAGAGAGCAGTACATCGGCATATTTTGACAGTTTAGATTCTGTGTAACGCATGGCGGCAAAAGATTTGGGGTCATCCGGAGAACCCCAGTTGCCCTGTCCGTCGACCAGCGGATAGCGATAGGAGAATGGCTGAGCCATCAACACCATGGCTTCGTAGGCGGCACTGTCGCCATGGGGATGGAATTTACCAATCACATCACCCACGGTACGTGCGGATTTTTTGTACTTGGCACTGGCTTTTAGTCCCAGTTCGCTCATGGCGTAAACAATACGCCGCTGTACCGGCTTGAGGCCATCGCCAATATGGGGCAGTGCGCGATCGAGAATAACGTACATGGAATAATCCAGGTAGGCTTGCTCGGCATAGCTACTCAGGGATCGGCTCTCATTGCCCTGGTCGTTAAAGGTGACGATATCGTTCATCGTTTTTCCTGTGATAAATTCTGATTAAAGATTGGCTGCATCAGCCAGGTTGCCTTTACTTTCCAGCCATGAACGACGATCCGGCGCGCGCTTTTTGGCCAGTAACATATCGAGGATACTGTTGGTGTCATCCCCGGGTTCGAGGGTGAGCTGCACCAGTCGGCGGGTATCCGGATCCATCGTGGTTTCCCGCAACTGCAGCGGATTCATCTCGCCCAGCCCTTTAAAGCGCTGCACATTGACCTTGCCACGCTTGCCCTCGGCCTGAATGCGGTCGAGTATACCCTGGCGCTCCGCATCATCCAGCGCGTAGTAAACCTCTTTGCCCACATCAATTCTAAACAGTGGCGGCATGGCCACATACACATGACCGGCACTGACCAGTGGCCGGAAATGACGTACAAACAGCGCACAGAGCAATGTGGCGATATGCAGGCCGTCGGAGTCCGCATCGGCGAGAATACAAATCTTGTGATAGCGCAGTGAATCAACAGATTCCAGACCTGGATCCACACCCAGTGCTACGGAGATATCATGAACTTCCTGAGAGCCGAGAATTTCCTGGGACTCAACCTCCCAGGTATTTAGAATCTTGCCGCGCAGGGGCATAATCGCCTGATTCTCGCGGTTGCGTGCCTGCTTGGCTGAACCACCAGCGGAATCACCCTCGACCAGAAATATTTCACATTGCTCAGGTTCACCACTGGAACAGTCCGCCAGCTTTCCTGGCAATGCGGGACCCTGGGTAATCTTTTTGCGCACCACTTTTTTGCTCGCGCGCATACGGCGCTGGGCATTAAAGATACAGAGTTCGGCCAGTTTCTCCGCTTCTTCTGTATGTTGGTTCAGCCACAGACTAAAGGAATCTTTCACCACACCGGAGACAAAGGCCGCCACTTCCCTTGAAGACAGGCGATCTTTAGTCTGACCGGAAAACTGTGGGTCAGCTAATTTGGATGAGAGCACAAAACTACAGCGATCCCAGATATCGTCCGGCGTCAGTTTGACACCCCTGGGCAGCAGATTTCTAAATTCACAAAACTCGCGCATCGCGTCCAGCAGGCCACTGCGCAGACCATTCACATGGGTGCCGCCCTGGGGCGTGGGAATCAGATTAACGTAGCTTTCCTGAACCAGTTCACCACCTTCAGGCAGCCATTGCACCGCCCAGTCAGCCGCTTCATTTTCTGAACTAAAGGCTCCTATAAATGGCTCTGCGGGCAGCACTTCCCAGCCATGTAATGAACCTGCCAGATAGTCCTTGAGGCCATCTTCATAGAACCATTCTTCACTCTCGTTGGTGTTTTCATCATGAAAGCTCATGGTCAGGCCGCCACAGAGTACCGCTTTGGCGCGCAATACATGGCGCAGTCGCGAGACGCTGAACTTGGCTGAGTCAAAATAGGATGCATCTGGCCAGAAGCGCAGTATGGTGCCGGTATTGCGCTGACCACAGCTATCAATCACCGCCAGATCAGAGGTTTTGTTGCCATCGGCAAACAATATCTGATGGACCTTGCCCTCGCGCTTAACAATCAGATCCAGCTTGCTCGACAATGCATTGACCACTGACACACCTACACCGTGCAGACCACCGGAAAACTGATAATTGTCATTGGAGAACTTGCCTCCGGCATGCAGCGTCGAGAGAATCACCTCCACCCCCGGCAGGCCCTGTTCCGGGTGAATGTCAACTGGCATACCGCGGCCATCATCACACACTGACAATGAGCCATCTTTGTGCAATGTGACATCGATACGGCGGGCATGACCAGCAAGGGCCTCATCGACACTGTTATCTATGACCTCCTGGGCCAGATGATTGGGGCGACTGGTATCTGTATACATGCCGGGGCGCTTGCGCACCGGATCCAGGCCAGTCAGGACTTCGATATCTTTTGCGTTGTAGTTGCTCATCTGCTCTTTAGATCAATTTAGTTGTTTGCTGCGCTAGGCGGAAATCAGAAACTGGTGCATAGATGCCAGATGCTGATGGTAATTTATAAAGCTGTGATCTCCCTGCTGTTCAATAATAACGTCGCATCCCTGATAACGCCTCTGTGCGTCGCGGTAATCTAAAACCTCATCCCCGGTTTGCAACAGTACTCTGTAATTATTCTTATACTCTATCTCGGCAGGGTCCAATGCCAAATACTCTTCTATATGCTGTGGCTCAAAAACCCATTTCTCGCCAGTGATATAGTTGCTGTTTTCTCCCAGCCAATTGTGCAGCCCTCGACCGGGACTGACTGCCGGATTAATAAGCACCGCCCGCAGGTTGTACTGCTCTGTCAGGCAGGTGGCAAAAAAACCGCCCATGGAGCTTCCCACAACATAAACCTGCTCGGGCAGCTCTGCTTCAACCAGCCTCTGCAACAGGACCATGGCCTGATTGGCAAACGGTGGTAGCGCGGGGCAGACAAATTTTATTTGTGGTGCATTCTCAGTACACCAGCGCTGGGTCTCCAAGGCCTTTTTCGACTGAGGCGAGCTGTTAAACCCATGGAGATAAAGCAGCGTTGGCATATTTAGAGAACCTGAAAATCAGGCTCCATTATAGCCAAAGCAGCGGTATTGTCAGCGACTGATTTGCGCTTAATAACCGGCGCAGCCAAGATCTGGCCGCGGAGAAAAGTCCGACAAAAATTCTACCCCTGTCACAACCTGGCCATCGGGATGCAGATCCAGCCATCTGTAACCTGGGGGCTGATCGGAGAGGGTAAAATCATCTGACTGGGCTTTAAACTGAACACAGCTTGAAGGGGTAGAGTAGACCGGGATATCACCCCAGCGACCTTCAAACTGCTGATGCACATGACCTGTGATCACCGCTTTAACATTGCCCGATGACTGTAACAGTTCATAGAGCCTGTCCCGGTTGTCAATTTGCTGGCTGTCCAGCCAAGCTGAGTTCAATAGTACTGGACTGTGATGCATCGCCAACAGAATATGTGGTTTGCATGCCAGTGTTTGCAGGCCCTGCTCTACATGCAGCAACTGCTCGTCACTAATATGACCGCCAGGCTTATGCGGCTGAGAGCTATCTAATGTCAACAGGCCCCAGGGGCCGAGGTCGACTATTTTTTGGTCAGGAAAATCCACTAAATGCTCAGCCATTATCCCGGCATCATCATGGTTGCCGGGCAACCAGAATGCTTGCTTGTTATGGGATGTTAAAATGCGATTAAGTATTTGATAAGCTTCAGGCTGACAGTCACTGGCAAGATCTCCAGTCAGCAGCAGCCGATCATCACCCCGCCCCTGAGTGGCAACAGCCGCAAGAACCGCCTCAAAGCTAGCCTTGGTGGGCACACCTCCAAGGGTAGCCGCCCCATCAGCCCCAAGATGAAGATCGGTAATTTGAGTAAGGCGAAGAATATCCATTAACAGCTAGGCTTCCAGCTCGGTAATTCCGTGACGCAAACCATGGCATAACAACTCACTAAGAAACATATTCCACTGCCATTTTTCGTCTCTTGCCTGCATGCCATTCTTCTCAACCATCGCCCAGGGGATCGTTCGATCAGTGCACCATTCAATAACCTCAGCCATTTTGGCGTCCCGGTAGATACGCACCTTGATCTCGATCTCGGGAAGCCACATGGGCCCGGCGCGGTCAGCCACTATCTGCACAGTGCTGGTGTACTTTGAGACCTCTATAATTTTAAGCTCTATGCCAGCCCGAGGCTCGTCTTTGTAGCGCAGCGAGAAGCAGGCACCCAGTAGTTTGCTGTCGGTGATCACGCGACGCAGGCGCTGATAATTGTGCTCGCATTCTCTATGCAAGCGGGCTAAATCAAGCTGCTGTGTGCGCGATTCAAATACTGACAACGTTTTGATTTCCTTTTTATTCAGTCGATTATTTTCATTTTAGACGGTGCAAGGCTATTGATCCCGCAAATTGGCGATATTTAGCTGTAGCCACTGTAGTGCAATGGTAACAGCGGCGCTGTTGAGCAGACCTCGGCTGTGGGCTTCGATAACCTCAGCATAGGACCATACCTGGAAAAGAATATCTTCAGCTTCTCCCTCGAGACCAAACACGCCGCCATGCTCACGGAGGTCACAGAGACCGCAATACAGGTGCATCTTCTCATCTGTACCGCCAGCACTGACCAGATAATCGCAGATGGGCAACAATTTTTCCACATCTAATCCCGCCTCTTCCTGCAGCTCTCGCACTGCCACCTTTTCTGGCGTTTCGCCCGATTCAATCATGCCGGCCACCACCTCATACTGCCAGGGGCCATGCTGGTCTTTCAACGCGCCAACGCGAAACTGTTCAACCAGGCCCACTAGATTGTTAACCGGGTCATAGAGCAGGACACCAACCGCATCGCCCCGCTGAAACAGTTCTCTGGATAATGTCTCACTCCAACCGCCAGCGAACAGGCGATGGCGCACCATCAGTTTGGTAATCTTGAAAAACCCTTTAAACAGGGTTTGCTCTGACTCAACCTGATAATCCGCGGCGCCAAAACGATGATTTTTAATCAAATTATTGCTCCCATCCGTAATAGTCGATATCCACATTCAATTAATTATTATGACCATAAGCCCAAGCCAAGTCTGCTAAACTTAGCAGCAAATAATAATAGCGTTAACACCGGAGATTTTATGCCCTTGATAAACCCTATCTCAAAGAAGAGACTGGCACTGCTATGTACTGCATTCCTTACGATACAGACTACCTGGGCAGACTCCCTGAACGATATTTATCAAAGCGCATTGCAAAATGACCCGGTGCTTCGGGCTGCTCGAGCCAGTTTTAATGCCGAGCGTGAAAATAAAAATATCAGCCGCGCTGCGCTGCTGCCGCGAATCGCTATCTCTGGCGACTACACAGAACAAGAAAATACTGAAGACTCATTGCTAGCCATACGGCAGGGATTAACCGACACCACCACCACTGCCTATAGCGCTACTCTGAGCCAGGCGATTTTTGATATGCCTTCATGGTATCGCTTTAAAGGTGGCAAGGCCCTGAGCCAGAGCGCCAGAGCCCAGTTTTCTGCGGATCAACAGGCGCTGATTATTCGCGTTAGCCAGGCCTACTTCAATGTTCTGCGCGCCTACGACAATAGAGAAACCCGCAATGCTGAAGAGCTGGCCATTCAGCGACAGCTTGAGCAGACCAGAGAGCGCTTCGAAGTGGGACTGCTGCCAGTGACCGATGTCCATGAAGCCCAGGCTGCATTTGATAATGCCGCGGTCAACAGCCTTGAGGCCAGAGGAGCATTAAATATCGCCTTTGAGGGTCTCGAAGTACTCACAGGCCAAAACCACGGCGCACTGGCCGGCCTGAAAGATAACTTTAGCGCTGACGCGCCAGTCCCGGTAACCAGTGAAGACTGGGTTGATCTGGCCCTGGGCAATAATTTTCAACTCAAGGTCGCAGAGCTCGGCAAAGATGCCGCCTACAACCAAGCTAAAGCGGCGGCCGCGGAGCGCCTGCCTAAAATTTCTGGTCGAGCAAGTTATTATGACTCAGATGTCGATGGCACCTTCAACGGCTTACCAACTGAATCATTGCAAGACGGTCATCAATTTGTAATCTCGGTGAATATGCCAATCTGGGGTGGGGGCGTAGATGCCCAGCGCCGTCAGGCCAAGCAGCGCTCTATTCAATCAGCCGAGAGCTACAGTGCGGCCAAACGCAATACGGTCCAGGCCGCTCGCTCCCAGCACCAGCTGGTTATTACCAATGCTGCTCGGGTCAAAGCGCGCAAGCAGGCCATTGTCTCAGCAACTAGTGCACTGGGGGCCACACAGGCTGGCTATGAAGTGGGCACCAGAAATATTATTGATGTGCTGGTCGCGCAACGTACGCTGTTCCAAGCCAAGCGCAACTATGCCAATGCCCGCTATGATTATATTTTGTCGATGATGGGGCTTAAGGAAGTGGCTGGCCAGTTGTCACCTGATGATATTGCCGCACTCAATGCCTGGCTGGATCCGCAGCTGGTTATTGCCAAGTAACCTCTGTCAATACCACATTAAAAGCAGCGGTTGACCACCGCTAATAATTGAGCAAGCGCGCCACGATTGGCTTCGGCTATCTGGTGCGCCGCTCTCCCCATCTCTGAGCGCCGCTGCTGATTTTCGAACAGCTCAATACAATGGTCGGCGAGATTCTTGGGGCTATCGCAGACAATCATTGCATTCCCTTCAATCAGTAACCGCGAGGCCTCGGCAAAGTTAAATAAATGAGGGCCGGTAAGAATAGGCACTCCCCAGGCAGCGGGTTCAATCATATTATGCCCGCCTGACGGAACCAGACTACCCCCCACAAAGGCGATCTCACAGGCGCCAAAAAAGGCCATCAATTCACCCATCGTATCGCCTAGTAAGATATCAGCCTCAATTGTTGAATCCGCCACGCTGCGCCTTGCAAGTAAAAAGCCAGCATCTTTACAAAGCTCGGCTACCTGCTGAAAGCGTTCTGGATGCCGAGGAACCAAAACCAACAATGGAGCTTGAGACAAAGCGGCTTTAATCTTGGCAAAGGCTTGCAAAATAAGCTCGTCTTCGCCTCGGTGGGTACTGGCTGCCAGTAAAACAGGTCTTTTGTCGTCACGTTTCCAGTCCTGAGATAACTGCTTGGCAAGCAACTGTATCGATGAATCAAGGTCTAAATCAAACTTAATATTGCCACTGACTGTAAGCACTTCAGGTGGCAGCCCGAGATCAGTAAATCGTGTGCCATCATCACTGTGCTGAGCGACAACAGCAGACATTGATTGCAACATGGGCCTGACCAAAGCAGAGACCTTACCATAGCCACGAGCAGACTTTTCTGACAAGCGGGCATTGGCCAATATCACCGGAATATTGCGCTGAGCACAGGCGGTAATGGTATTTGGCCACAGCTCTGTCTCCATAATAATCAGTACACAGGGTTTCACGCGATTTAAAAACCGCGCCACCGCATCGGGCATATCATAGGGAGCGTAACTGTGATCAACTGTACTGCCAAAGGCGGTAATAATTCTCTCAGAGCCAGTAGGAGTCATACAGGTAACTAATAACCTATGGGTAGGGTGGCTCTTCTGAAGCGACTTCACTAAAGGGATGGCTGCGAGAGTCTCACCTACAGAAACGGCATGCAGCCAGATAATATCTTGGGCGCCTCGAACAGAGGTAAAGCCAAAGCGCTCTCGCCAGCGGCTTGCGTAGGCTGGCGCTTTTAAGGCGCGATAAAGTAGCCTCAACACAATAATTGGGCTAAGTAAGTAAAGGATTACTATGTAAAGATACCTGCTATTTATCATTCTCAATACCCAGTGTAATACCCTGTTAACTGTCGCTAGTGCAAGGTAGCAAAGTCGACCAGATTTTCATAGATTATTATCCTGAAGAAGAAAGACCCAGTTTTTATTAGATACTTTTATTTCGATGGATTAAGATATCTGCAGCGACAATTGTAATAATGGCGGCTCAACATAGCCCAGCCATGTCTTTACCCGCTAACCGTAAAGGCTCTTATGGGCAACAAACAATGGGGATATTCTTGGTTTGATACGTTGTGTTTATACCGACTGGAGTAATTATGCGGCCCCTTTTTAATCCGCAGTCTAGTAGCCACATCTAAATGGATGCCGTTATCACTTGGGTGGATGGCTCGGATCCCGCTCACCAAAAAAAGTTAAACGAAAGCTTAGAAAATTATGTTTCGACGCCTGAATCAGCAGCCGCGACACGTTTTTCCAATGACGGTGAAATTGAATTTTCAGTGATGTCTCTTTTTCACTTCGCCACATGGGTCGATAGAGTTTACATTGTAACAGACCAGCAAACTCCACATTTCTATAAAAATATAAAGGACAAGGCTCTACTCGCAAAAATTAAAATTATTGATCACCGCGTCTTATTCGAGGGTTATACGGATGCATTACCCGTCTTTAATAGCCTGTCAATCGAGGCCTTGCTCTGGAACATACCAGGCTTAAGTGATGATTTTATTTATCTAAACGACGATATGATGTTAATTCGGCCAGTGCCAGCGAGCGCCTTTCGAACAGATGATAAGTATATATTTAAAGGCAATTTGCGGCGAAAGAGGCGCTTCAACCTACTTTCTCGGCTTAAAAAAATATGGCGGCCGGCAGATACTAGGCGCGTAAGTTATCGAGAACTTCAGGAGAGATGCGCCGACCTGATCGGTTACAATGATTACTTTCTTGATCTACCGCACTGCCCCCATATTCTCAATCGAAATGTGCTGAAGAATTTTTTTTGCGAAAACTTTCACTTGTTAAAGGTCACACTAAAACATAAGTTCAGACATCCAGAGCAGGTGTGGTCAGTATCCTTATTCTGTCATCAAACTCTATACGACGGATTAGCTCGCATAGATAACCGATTCAAAACCGTAAATATAAAAGCCGATCTTTATAGCGAAAAAAAAGTACGGCGTATTCTCAACTCGGTCGAATCTTCTCAAGAGAGTTGTTTTTTGTGTGTTCAAAGCCTTGATATGGCCAATAATGAATGTCGTCAATTGATTAAGGCGTGGATGGCAGAAAGATTATTAGCCGATGGTAAATAACCTAATCAGTCATGGTCTGCTTATTCTATGACTAATCTTTCTATATTTTTATTTCAACGCTCAGGCCAACTTACTCTGGCCTAGTGCCAATGGTCACTGACCCATGTTGCAGGTTTAAAGCGACGATACCATTTACCACTGGTTCCAGCTATAGCCTCATGGGGATCTGGCTTGCCATGGAAAACCAACACTCTGGTGTCCCCTGGTATCTCTGTTTCCCGGGCGATCAAAAAAGAAAACGGCTTAATGCAGTGGCGCTTAAAACTGCGGCACCAACTATCTGGCCAGTAGACTAAGGC
>Ga0209603_1003533_pt1 | contig 13472 bp, 19 predicted proteins | sample COGITO_mtgs_1206_FD_184812 | JGI IMG/M metagenome (GOLD analysis project Ga0209603, IMG submission 184812) | Pelagic marine microbial communities from North Sea - COGITO_mtgs_120607 (SPAdes) (version 2) | ecosystem: Environmental > Aquatic > Marine > Epipelagic ... | reverse complement strand
CCATCTTTTCGTTCATAACTTGACTAAGTAGTTTAGTCTTTAGGTTGAGTGCTTCTACTGTCCCATCGTATCTTAGTTTAAGACTACGATATTCATTTCTCGCTCTCTCTATTGTGTCTCGGTACGTTACCATATCTCGGGTACGTGTCTTGTGGGTTTCCACAAATTGCTCAAGCTGTAGGAGGACTTTGATTAAATCATTGTCCTCCTTTGCTTTTTCTGCTAACTGACCTAGCACCCAATACAGGTTATCAAGGTCAGCACTAATCAATAGGTCATCTTTAATACTCATCTATTTTTATTACGTGGATTACTGCGTTTCTTTTGTGGTGCATTATCATAGCTATACGAGCCTCTTCAAGTGTCTCAAAGTCTTGCTTGTAGTTTGCTACATCACCTTCCCATTCTACGGTGTACTTGTACTTACTCATAACTCTCAATTAAAAATTCATCACTCTTTACATACTTAGTATTGTTGGTGTTTAGGCTTACAATGTTATCGGGGATAAGCGAAGTGTAACGCTTACGATTATTGTCCCACACTGTAAGCACATTAGGGTTGCTTGTACCCGTGCCTTTTAAAAACTTAGACACTCCGAAGCGGCCATTGATTTTGGTTACCTCTCCGTTCTTCTTACGATACTCAGCACCGAAGATGGTGCCTTTGCTTTGTAGTTCTGCGACTACCTCATTGAAATACTTTATCATTGCTCTTAAATTTTTTGCAAGTTAATACTTAATTTCTAAACCACCAAAGGTATATAGAAATCTTTTTGTCTATGTACTTTTTAATTTTCCGTATCACGCTCTTAGTTTATTAATTAATTGCTCTACAACATCCTCTACAATCTCTGTAATATCTAGCGGTGTGCCTTCACTTTCTCTAGCTTCATTGGTAATCGCTTCTAACTTCTGCTCTACCAACTCCTGTATCATATCTCTGTGTTCAATCTCCTGTATTACAAGGTCAAAGACAGTATCAGCAATCTCTGAGTAGTCTATATCAATATCAAGGTCGTTCTTGATATCATCAATATCGTGGTACGCTATGTCTCTGACTCTATCGTCCAAATCCCACTCTGATACCTTTTCTTCTACCTCATACTTGACTTCGTTAATACTACTATCAAGGTCATAAATTCTACTGTCTGCATCTTTGTACTTCTCATCTAACTCGTCCAACTTCTTTTGCAGGGTGTTTAGTTGTACCTCTAGTGCAAATTTCTCTTCGTTGATTCCTAGCCAATCTCTTAATAAATTTTTCATAATTTCTATTTGTTTTTGTATTTAATAATTATCATCTAATCTTTCACCACATCCCTCGTAATCGTACCTGTCCTTGCGGTAGGGGTACTTAGGGCTGTCATAACACGTACCACACCAATGCCCCGTTGAAATGCCGTAAGCATCGTGCTGTTCCTGTCCTTCGTCATCACAACCTCTACAGGTAACAATCTTTCTCAAGTATGTACCATTCCCGTAGTGGTCCAACATTATACGCGCCTCGCTAGGGTCGTATGCTGTGTAAATTAATTTGTCTTGGCTGTTGTAAATCTCCCATTTCATAAGTCAAAGTATTTATCTGTTCTCATTGCGCCATCGCTTATAGCTTGGCGGTATGCAATTTCTTGCACGTTGTAGTTATCCATAGGCACGCGTCGCTGCGATGCCTCATTTATTACAATGTCCATGAGCAATTGTTGCTCGCTGTCGGTAGGGTAGAATGTCTGTTTCATTATTCTGCGTTTTCTATTTCTGTTATTTCAAATCTGTGCGTATCTGCTACCTCTATAATCTCAATGTCTCCATCGTACATAGCCTCTAACAAATACTCCTCGCTATCTTCATTCCAAAGAGTTACCCTACGGTTCACTCTTACTTTTACTGTGGCTTCTATCCACACATTTCCAATCTGTTCCATATCTTTTGTTTTTACAGTTACTACTTTGCCACCCACCATTTTGGTGGTAGTGCCATCTTTCCAATTTATCTCGTATCCTATCTGTTCCATACTCTTTTAATAGTTACCCAAATAATAGCCTGTAATTCAAATCCTTTCAGGCCTAGGTCCTTCGCTAACATTGCGGTTATCGCTTCAACTCTACGGTATTGTACTGCCGTGCAACTTTCTGCACAGTCTACGATTCCATCGTCAGGACCCACTACACAGGAGCGCAGGTGCCATTTGTCAACCGTTATGTGTTCTGGGCTGTTAAGCCCTACGTTCATCGCGAAGGCGTGCGTCTTTGGACTCTTAGCTGTAATCTCAGTGTTCCCGCGTAATATCTCAAAGGCTTTGTTTTTGTTTGCGTTGTACGTGCATACCTTCACACTATCAGGACCAATGCCTGCGATGTGCGCCTTCACTACTGTTTCCGCGTCAATTTTGTTGCGTTCCCATTTGTTGTTAGGACTCAGTGCGCTTACCACACCCGCCACTTTGTAGGGGTCTAGGTCGTACTCGTTCGCTAGTTCATGCGTGAACTGTTGCGCCTCAGCATACCAAAATAGTCCTGCGTTGTGTTCCTCAATAGTGCGCTCGTTGAACCATTTTATAAGGTTCTCGCGAATTTCCTCATCTGTGATTTTTGATACTGTCTTTCTCATGATTTCTCTTTTTAATTTCGTGCAATATACACATTTATTTTTAATTGGTACAGGTGGCGGTATCGCTCCGCCTTCGCTCTTTGCTACCTGTATACTTTCCTACATTTCCCACAGGAATATTGTGCCGGGGTCGTTCCATTCAAAGTACCAACCCGCGCGCTCGGCCCATTTTGCTAGGTGTTCAATTACACCGAACTCGCGCTTCGCTAGGTCTTGATTGTAATAATCGAACAGGAATTTCCCGTTGCGGTCCGTTACGCCGCATTCAGCGTCTAGCCATATTCCGCCCTCGGACCCTCTGAATTCCTCGCTCACGTTTATCCATTGGTCCGGGTATGTGTTGCTCAGGATTTCCATCATTTTCTCGCGGCTGCGAGTTCTCGTTTCTCTTTGATTTCTCATGCTTTCTCTTTTCTAAGTTCTCCATAAATTACGGCTGTCCACAGTAGTACACCCGCTCCGGCACCGCCGAACAATTCTTGATTTTCAGGTAAGGCCCCGCCAACGCCATAGGCGATTAGCAGGGTCCCAAATAGTGCCGCGCATAATGCGGCTGCTTTCAAATTTTTCATGTCTTATCTTTTATTTGCTTTTAGTGTTTTCTTTAACATCTCTTTTTCTATTGCTTGGACCGCGTCCCATTTTTTGAACAATTTCTCAATTTTCCGTTGTGACCATTTGAACGTTTCGTCGTCGTCTATGTTCCTGCGTTGGTAGTCTATCATTTCGTTCACCTCTTTCGAGTACCCCGAGCCTATCATTCCAAACTCTTCTAGGCTCATGTTTTTAATTGTTACGGTGCCGTCGTTGTGTTTTGTGATTTTCATGTTTTCTAGTTTTTAGATATTAGTAGTAAAGTATTCCGCAATGTTTTCCAATGTCCACAGGACCCCGTCACCGGTGTGGGTCCTTCCTGTTCTCTTAATCATTTTGAGCATGATTTCCGCGTATATCTCAGGGAATTTGTCCGCGTCCGGGTGTTTGCTTTCCTGTGCAATTGTTATCCAATTGTTGGCAAGCCTTTGCAGGCTTTCGTCGTTGTCAATCCAAAGGGCCGTATTCCATGCCTCGTAAGTAGTATATCCGTTCATGTTTTCTAGGTGTTATGCGCTAAATGCGCGGTTAATTTTCTGCTGTAATTTGACCCGTATCGCGTTAAGAGCGATTAGTTCGTTGTGGTCATCGTAGGGGCAAAGGTTCGCCATATCGTTGGCGATTTCCTCCAATTTCATAAAGTCGTTTTGCATTGTTCAGTTATTTAAGATTTGAAAGCGGGGCCGGTAATCGACCCGGTGAGAATTCTGAATTACCCCGCCTTTTTTGGTTTCTTTGTTCCTGACGTTCCGGTTTATATGGTTCAAATACTTTCTTCCCTCATGGTACTAATTTCACTAGACACACTAGTTAATTTTTTCCCTTTCATTGGTCCGCTTTCTTTTCCGCTTTACTGCCGGCGCGCCGTCTTGTTTGTTGGTCCCATCCGGTAGCACTTGCAAACCCTTTCCGACCTGCTCCTTGTGAGCCTACTTTGATAAGTTCGGCGGTGGTCCGCTTTGGTTATCGTTTCGCATCGTTCTTTGGTGGTGGTCGTGCTGACCCTTTAAACCTTCAAAACTTGTATGTCAAATATCGTTGTCTCATTTGAGACCCTAGCTCGTTTGGCTAGTCTAGGCCAAACTTGTGCAGCTCGTTCACTGCCTCATCTCGTTTGACACTTCAAAGGAAAGGACTATATTTTTAATGGATTGGAGAATTTCGTAACTCATTGATAATCAGATAGTTATGAGATTTTTAGGTTTTGTAACTGCTTGATAATCAGGCGATTAGCTTATTGAGAATGATTCTAAATAAGATTGTAACTCACTGAGGGTCAGGCACTTACAAATAAAAGTAGGTGTTTAATACCAATTTCACTTTTTTTTTTCTTAGGTATAAATACCTATATCTATTCCCTCATATATAAGTGGGCCTAAGTCATTGACTATCAGGTAGTTACAGCTAACTCATTGATAATCAGATAGTTAGCCTATCTTGATGGTATATGATACCCGTGTACAATAAATATTTGACACTACCAAACGAAATGCAATATTTATTTTTCCGGTCCATATCTGACGATATTAGGACCAACTAACAAAAGGTTTAGGACAGCCTAAAACATACTAAAAAATGTAAGTCACTGATACACAGGTACTTAACTTTGTCATAGGTGTTAATACCTAGTGACTAGGTATATTGTACTAAGAGTATCAAGCGAGACACTAAAAGTTAATGTGTTGATTATCAAGTAGTTACAGATTTTAGAGTAGGTATTTAATACTACTATTTCACCAATGGGGTAAGGTGATATGTAGGTACCATAAAGGGGTATAAGGCTCTTAGAAGGGCTTAAAATGCGTTTAAAACAGGTGACAAATTGTCGGTTTATTTTGTTGTGTATGTTAGAATTATTTTGTAAGGGGTTACGCCTTGCTAATATTTTTAGCATTACTAAGCGCGTCATCTATCTAGAATCATTATAAACTAGGAAAAAAAGTAGGGGAAAGTTTGGATAAGTGACCGTAAAAGATTATAGATGGGTATAAGCTGGCCTCACGGAGCGGGGGGAAGGGGCGGGGGGAAGGTTATTTGACGAATGCCAAAAGTACTTTTGGGAATATTGTATAATAATAGATACTATTATTATAATAGTCTTACTTTACTCTAATACTATTATCATAATAAACTTTACTATGGGAGTAAAGTTTATTATAATTAGTTTATTATAATAAGGGAAAGATAATGAAAGACACTGAACATTCAATATTGTATATTCCATTAGAGGCGTTCTAAGAGCCTCAATTAAGCACATCTATACAATCATACCAAAACACTAATATATGTCGTCTAAAGAACTCCTAATAGCCTTATTGAGCGGAACAATGCCTAAAGGTGATACCAAGTCAGAGATGTTTAAGTTTTATAACTCTATGGTGGGGAAGAGTAAATACTTTCCGAGACAGGAGAATCCTAAGACTGCGTGTGGCAGTTGTATCCAAAGGGTGAAGACTTCTATTTGGAAATGGTATCATAGTGATGAGACAGCACCAAGCTTTAGTGAGTTAACCTTCACGGGTAGATTAGGCGCACATAATATTCCGTTATACACTTACAAGAAAAACAATGGCAAAGAAGACAGTAGCAACAACTAAGGTAGAAGGTCCTCGTAAGAAGCGCAATGGTGTGCATTCTAAGAATGCCTCAAAGGGTCAGTCTGGGTACAAGAAGAAGTACAGGGGCCAAGGAAAATAATTTATTATGCCAGCAAAAAGAAATAAGAAAGGGGATGTAGTCTCGGGTCGCGGTAGCGAACTAACCACCCTTCAGTCCGATTTCCTTGAGGGGATTAGGAATGAGGGTATGGATGCTTCAAGCAAGATAGCTAAGAGTTTGGGTTATACAAACTACTATCGTGATAGGAGAACCAATGGTACGGCATTTCATAAGGAGCTTATGGCGATAGCCAATGCAGAGATGAAAAGCATTGAGGCAGCCAAGGGAACGAATCTAAGCGCGTTAATTAAGATTAGGGACATAGCCCTTGCCAACGATGATATGAAGGCTGCTATGGAAGCTATAAAGATTATCAATGATATGCAAGGGTACAAAGCTCCAACTAAAGTGGAGCAGACCAAGATTGATATTACCGCTACTATAGATTTAACAGCTCCTGTGGAAGAGCAAGACTACTTGGATATAGATGCAGATTAAGCTATACAAACCTACGCAACCTCAAGTAGACTTTCATAAGTTGGTACACGAGGACAAACCATTTATTAGTTGTTTAGTTGCGGGGAGACAAACGGGTAAGACTTTCTTTATGCAGAATGATTGTGTGATGAGGGCATTAAATAATCCCAAGCACCGAATGTTCTGGGTATCCCCAATACAAGACCAAGCAAACAAGGTGATGAAAGACATAGAGGGTATGTTTAGTAGCCACCAAGATTTATGGACCAAGATAATAAAGAGGTATGACCGAAAGGCAAATGAGATGTATTTTTACAATGGTTCATTTATTAAGTTTCGCTCTGCTGACAGTGGGGATAATCTTCGTGGGGCCACCTTGGATTATATATACTTGGATGAGGCGGCATATATGAAGCTTGACTTTATCAACGAGGTTCTTCTGCCTATGGTTACAAGGACGGGTGGTAAGGTTTGTGCGGCAAGTACATTCAACGGACCGAACTGGTTCTACGATTGGTACAAGGAAGGGCAACAGGAAGAGAATCACGAGCAGATTAAAAGCATCAAGCGTACCTACCTTGACCTTAATGATGACAATGTAGCTAAGACCGTACTCGGGATTAAGAAGAGTATGACCAAGGCACAGTTTGACCAAGAGTTCTTGTGCAAGCCTGTGAGTGCAAATGCCTTGTTCAGCAATGTTGAGGATGCTATTGTAGATAATTTAGATACAAGATGTGAGAGGGTTTATATCGGAATGGATATTGGGGTAGCGCAGGATTATACAGTGCTTACTGCGATGTCTGATGACTATAGGATTATTGACATAGACCGATTCAACTACAAGGAAGAGGGAATGGACTATGAGGAGTTTAAGGAAAGGATAAAATCATTCTACCTAAAACACGACAGGAACTTAGCTGCCGCATACTTTGAGGTAAATAATAACGACCTCTTGTTTGATGACTTGACTGATGACGATAGGCTGTATAAGCTAATCCCCTTTACCACCTCAGCACAGAGTAAGCCCGAGATTATCCGTAACCTCATCAAGCTGTTTGAGGACAAGGTGATTAAGATACCCAAGAACACGGACTTGATAAAGGAGCTGTATGACTTTAAGAGTAAGCGTAATGCTATCACGGGTAACCTTCAGTTTAGCAACACCGATGGAAAGCACGATGATATGGTAATGTCGTTAGCTATTTGTGCGTATTGTGCAGTAGAGGAACAGGATGGCGGGGTAACTTTGTTCTTATGATGACACTAAAAGAACATATAGAGCTTTCTAAGGCACTATCTCGCTTTGATGATATAGGTTTATTCCTAGAGGAACTGGAGCCACTAGAAAGGATTAAAACGCTTCGCTCTATAAATGAAACATATCCGCTTCAGGACACAGATGAAATTAGTGAACATATAAAAGAGAACTTCACTTTTTTTGAAAGCACCTTTGATTTGGTGTTAGGTCAATTTATAATGATTGAACAGATACTAACAGGTAGGTTTAAGTTTGATACGGAGATAGACCAAGACCTAGAGTTGATGACATATGTCCTCAGACCATTGTTAGAATCAGAGTTTGATAACAACGACCCCGAAAAAGAAATACAACACAGAGAAAAAATACTAAACACTCCTGTTCAAGATTTGTACAGTACTGTAAACAGGTTTTTAAAAGACAGAGAACTTGTTTTGTTTACTCAATTTGCTGGAGTTTTTTATTCAGTGAAAGACGAAGAAGAGGAACAGCAGGAAGAAACATCTGCTCCTACGGCTGATGAGTTATTCAATCAACAATGGTATTGGTATTCCATAGTAAGGAATTTAGCTAAAGAGGATATAAGGAGGTATGGTGAAATATATATGCTAAAAATGAACGTGGTGTTGCCCGAAATGAGTTATCTAGCACAGAGAAATAAAATAGAAGCGGCTGACCAAAGACAGAGGGAAGCACTTAGTAAATTGTAAATTATAAGAAAGCGTTTATGAACAACCTCATTAAAATATACGAGGCTGTAAAAGACTTCGGTGACCGTCACGAAATGGTCAATGAAGTCCTGTTAGTCAAGTCTGAAGACGAGCTAGAGGGCAGAGAGTTTAATTACAGGACAATGGTTATAATACCATTAGAGGCTAGCATATCTAGAGAAGACAACTCTCCAGTTTATTACATTGACTTAGGTGTAGTTATGATAGACAGGGTTTTCAAAGATGATGACAATGCTAATATAAATTCTATAGACGAAAACATATTTGTTATCGGACAGCTACAAGACCATCTAGAGCAAACAGATTACGATGTTGAGTTTGGCTCCGTAGGCTTAAACACAGAGTCCTTAGATGACTATAACATAACAACTGCTTTAGCAGACTTTACATTTACGCTGTCTAGAAAACCATTTAATAGAGGTATTAATATATAATGCCTAGGTCGCCAAAACAAATATCAAACGATATAAGACTCGTTGTTGTTGCCGCTCTTTCAAAAGAGTTTCGTAAATCTCAGATAATAACTAAGATTATAAAGATAGCAAAGTCTAAAAATATGGTTGCTTCGGGGGACTTAGTTAACCCTAAGAAATCAAATTCAATAACACCTGTTTCAGATGACCGATGGTTGGTTGATAGAAACAGCGTTCGTATCGTATTAGGAGATTTTAAAGACGGACTACCTAGCTCAGTAAAGATACGGATAGCCCCTAAGTATGGTTTAGCTGATAAGTATTTAGCATTGGCTAGTCAGACGCCTAGCAAGAAATGGTTTCCTAATGTCGCTAGAATACAAGATTGGGTTAATCAAAAAGGAATAGCTTCGGGAAAGGAAGCTAAAAGCGTGGCTTGGGCTATATCAAGGTCAATAGCTAAGAAGGGAATAAAAAAAACAAACATAGCGAATCCATTCTTTTACAAGAGAACGGGTTACGATGCAACAGTTCAAAGAGGTATAGACAACGCTTCTTCTAGAATAGTAGACCTTTATGGAGATATTTTAGTTGAGGGAATAGATGAAAGTATTACAAATATTTTTGGGTAATGGCAAAACAGATAAGAGGAAAAAGCATAAAAGCAATAAAGGAGTGGGAGCTTTCAATTGCTAAATTAGTTAGAGAGTATGGCGAGCTTCAAAAGCAAGGGAAGTCAAACGAACAGATTCTTTCTAAGTTAGGGGGGACTATAACTAAGCTTACAAAAGACCAAAAAAGATTAGAGACTACCACTAAGAATTATTACGATAATTCAAAGAAGGGCGCACAAGCAATTGCGAATGTAAAGACTAGAACCGACAAGTTAAAGGCAGGTCTTAACAAACTTACCGCTACCTATGGTAAGCTATCAAAAACCGCTAAAGACACTTCTACAAACATCAAGGGTTCTGGTAGTGCTATGTCTAAGTTTGGTGCGGGTGTAAAGAGTGCAATAGGAACTCTAGGTAGATTTGCTACAGCGGGTGCATTATTAGGGGCGGCTACAAAGGCTTTAAAATTTGTTTTTGTAGACTCAGCAAAAGCCTTTATAGAGTTTGATAAAGCTATAAAAAACTTATCTGCTGTAGCAGGTGTCACAGGAAATGACTTAAATTCTTTAGAGGAGTCTGCTTTAGATGTAGCAGGTCAAACAAAGTTTACAGCCATAGAAGTGGTTCAGCTTCAAACAGAGCTTTCTAAGCTTGGATTTACGGCTAGTGAGGTGGCTAAAGCTACAGGACCTGTGGCTTTCGCAGCACAAGCATTAGGAGCTTCAATGTCTCAAACAGCGGAGCAGGTTGGTAAATTGATAAATCAGTTTAATTTATTAGCAGAAGACTCAGATGAGATTGCAGATACCCTTGTTACGACAATAAATAATTCAGCTTTATCGCTACAGACTTTTGGTGTAGCAATCCAGTACATAGGACCTATATCTAGCGGCCTTGGATTCTCTCTTCAAGAAACAGCGGGTGCAATGGCTGCGTTAGCTGATAGTGGTTTTACAGCTTCTCGTGTAGGTACAGGTCTAAGGGCCATATTTACAGAGTTAGGAAGCACTACAGCCGATGTGAAGGGTGAGCTAAAAAAGCTAGCTGAAGAGCAGATATCTTTAGCAGAAGCAACAGACTTAGTAGGTAAAAGAAATGCTGCTCAGTTGATTACACTTCTTTCAAACATTGAGGTTCTTGAGAACAGTGAAGATGCCTACTACTCTCAGGGAAGGGCATTGCAGGCTGCTGCCACACAGATTACGAGTTTTTCGGGTCAAATGGATATTCTTCGTTCAGAAGTGAATAGATTACAAATATCTTTTGGAGAGTTTGTAATTAGCTTGGCTCCAGTAACCTATGCTATTGGATTACTTTCATCAAGTGCTAGAAGAACTATTGAAGGTTTTAAGGCTTTAAATGAAATATCTTCTGAGGATTTACAGGAAGACCTAAGTCGTTTGGCTAATGGAGCAGACGAAGGCGAGGTTGCTTTAGAAAGGTTGGCATTACAGGCGGGTCAAAGCGTTGATGAGTATATACAGTCAATGCAAAGAGGAGCTTTTTGGAATAAAGTTTTTATAGATAGCATCGTAAATATAGCAGGTCCTTTTAAAGAAGTGTTAAAGACTTTCCTGTATGCTAATGGATTAATACCTGAGGAAACTCAAGCGTTACAGGGTCTTACTGAAGCTTACAAAAAGCAAGCAGATGCCATTAGAGACAACCTTTTGATAGATAAACAAAGAACTCAAGTTGACTTAGAGTATCAAGATATTCTTCAAAACTTAATAACACTTCAGCTTGAAGGTTTAGATGTTGAGGCACAGGCGGATAAGCAAGCAAGTAAAATAATTAAGGAGCGTATATCGTTAAGAAAGGCTATTGCTAATTACAACAAGATGCTTAAAGATGGCAACAACCTTACCGAAGAGGAAATTAGAAATCTTAAAGACGGCAAAATACGTTTAGAGGCTAGGGAGAAAGCATTAGCAGCTTATGGTCAAAGATTCCAAAACTTTATAGGATTACTAGAGGAAGAAAACGACATTGAAAAAAGAAAAGCTGATAACTTTAGAAAAGAGATTTCAGAGCAAGAAAGCAAGAATAAAGGCTTAAAGCGTCAAGGAGATATACTAATAGCTACCAATGAGGCTAATAAAGACTTTATGAAAAACTCTATTGAGCAGTTTAGTCTAAATGGACGCTTAATAAAAAGCAATCTTGATTTTATATCTACACTAGAAAACAAGAGAGATGCTATCATAGAGAATAATGAAAAAGAAGATGAAAGCACAAAACAAGGTGAATACAATATAAGAGTAAACAACAAAGAAATAGAAACTCTTAACCGACTAATATCTTCTTACAAGGAAAAGAATGCTGCTTTAGGTGAAAACGCAGACACCTTGGGTTTAGTTGTTTCAAACACAGGAAAGCAACTTGCTTCACTAAAAGAACAATATGACAAAGGTGAGATAACTGGGTCTAAGTTAAAGCAACTAGGTGAAAAAGCCTATAAAGATATGGTGGAACAGTTGTTGCTTTTAGCAGGCAATGACCCTGAGTTGCAGAAGCTTGCTAATGCTATAGCTGACAATTTCCCAAAACCGGGAGAGATACAATGGAACGAGATTCTAAATAAAGGAATCAAGGAGGCTATATCAACTACCGTAGAAGCCTTAGACTCTTTTAATAATACCGCGTTTGAAAACACGAAAAATCGCTTAGATGCGGAAAAAGACTTGATAAAGTCTAGGTATGAAACTGAAGAAGAGATATTGAAGTCTCAACTTAACAATCAGTTGATTACAGAATCTCAATTCAGAACAAAACAAAAAGAACTTAGAAAAGCTCAAATAGCTGAAGAGAACGCAATACAGAAAAAAATATTTGATTCAGAGCAAAATAAAAAGAAAAATGATGCTAGGATTGATTTCTTAGAAGCCGTAGCTTCTATTATACCCACATTAATTAAAGAAGGTATAGCGGAGCCTACTACACTTAATATTATGGCAGCTATCACGGCTGCAAGTGCTGCTGCTTCCTACGCGTCTGAAATAAGCGCGATTGGTCAGGCTAAATTTTATCCAAAGAAGTTTGCAAAAGGTGGTATGGTAAATGGACCTAGCCATTCAGAAGGTGGTGTTCCTTTTACAGTTCAAGGCCAAGGGGGATATGAAATGGAAGGCGGAGAGTTTATTGTGAACAAGAGAGCTGCATCTCTACACAGGAGCTTGTTAGATAAGATTAACGGCTCTGCAAGACCTAACATACCTAACCAACCAATGAAGTATGCTCAAGGAGGATTTATCAATAGTAGCAATATAACAAACGTAACTAAACAATCGCTAGAAAGTGTAGATTACCTAAAGGCTATCGCAGAGGCTACTACCTCAACAGCTATAGGTGTAAGCAAACCAGTTCGTGCTTATGTTGCAGACAAAGACTTGCGTACCGATAGTACAGAACGTAGAATTAGAGATAGAAACGACAGAATATAATTATGGCTGACTATATATTTTACAGCGGATTAGATACTTCAAACTTTTCCGCTACAAAAACTACTGCGAATCAGTTTACAATATCAACAGGTACTTTCCTATTAAACGATGCAGTATATATACCGTACAATAATGTTAAAGGTGTATATGCTATATGTATAAACCCTGGCACGAGAACCTTTCAGTTTGATAACGAAGTGTATTCAGATGTGCCGTCTTCATTTAGCTCAAACGCATCCAATCACTGGGACGCAGGTGCCGATATATTGTATAACGATGTTTCTTCTTATAGAATATCTTCTGAAGTAGAGAAAGGATTGTTCTCTAAAGCATATAAGTCTTATAGCTCATCAATAGATTATAAGCTTATTATAGGATTACAGCGCAGACAGTTCTTTACAGATACTCAATACAAGTCAACTAAAGAGCTTGTGTTAGCGAGTAATGTTGTGTTTGTAGACACTTGTGATAATGTAGCTTATGGAGTAGGCTTTGAAGGTGATGATTTTGATGTATTCAACAACAAATTCAAGTCATCATTAGAATTTAATATCGCAACACGATAGTATGGATTTTAAGTTAGAGATTAGCAGGACCAACATAGCAAACAGTTACTATGATGTTGACTTGTTTCCACAACAGCAATTAGAATACGATTTAGATTTCTACGATAG
>Ga0209603_1003528_pt1 | contig 13484 bp, 12 predicted proteins | sample COGITO_mtgs_1206_FD_184812 | JGI IMG/M metagenome (GOLD analysis project Ga0209603, IMG submission 184812) | Pelagic marine microbial communities from North Sea - COGITO_mtgs_120607 (SPAdes) (version 2) | ecosystem: Environmental > Aquatic > Marine > Epipelagic ... | reverse complement strand
TTGGTTCTGCAATCATGGACATTCTCGGTTCTGCAATGCCAGTTTTGATTTTTGCCGATCACGATTCAAAAGTATGCACTTGCATGTTCTACAATGCCAAACTCTCCTACCTCGAATCAGAGCTTTACAAATTCCGGTCTGCGCCGTGTCCACTCGAAGTTCGTTGGAAGGGGTCTGAATTGTCGGGTTGCCACATTGCATTGATGGAGATGGTAAGCGAGTACTGCAAATCTGTTGGCTTGCAAGACCTGCCAAGCTTTTTGATGGACAGCAAAGCCGACGCCCATCACCTGAAAAGAAGTGGTCCAATTCCACTTTTACATCTTCGCACTCCGTCAAACCAAGACGAATTAGTGAGTGTACAGACTTTGATTCAAACATATCTTTCATTGCATCCACAAAACAAGAACGACGCCGACGTGGAAAAATTCGAATTGGATTGCGAGTACTCATTTGAAGCATTGTTTTCAAAGTCGTGTCCAATCATGAGCGGAGCCGTCAACTCTGAACTTTCCGACACCGTTTTATCGTTGAGCAGCTGTCGCGGTCTTTGCCTTTTACTCACACGCTTGCTAAAATGCAAACACAGCGACGAGATCACTTCAAAACTGAATTCCATTATCGACAAGGCAGACTCCAACGTTTCAAACTCCACTTCCAAAAACGACGAAGCTGGTCAATCCTATGCTACGATATCCGATCTCTGCAAGCTTTCTTCAAAGCTACACTCGACACTGTCGATTGGGTGCGAAGGAGGCGTCCAAGCTCAAGTGCACGCGATTTGCAAGTCATTGTTCGAACCAACGGACGCGGTTCTCGCAGCAACAGATTTGCTTCAATGCAGAGACGCTTCCATGTTGTCGAAGATGTCAAGCAGTGGCCGACTTATGCTTCGAGAGATTTCAAAGCGTATGGACGAACAAACATGCATCATGTGCATTGACTTGAATTCAAATAGGGAAATCAAATCGATTCGAATCATGAACTCTACTTGCGACCACGACCTTGACGTTGATTGCGCAGGAAGGCTTTTAAGCTGCCCGTGGGTGATTCCGATTTCAGTATTGCCATCCGACAAATCATGCACAAAATTTCTAAAACTCGATTCGCACGATTTGGATCGCGACAGTGCAAAAGCCTGCAAACAACTGTACGAGTTGCAGCACGGATTGCAAATCGACGTGGCCGGAAATTGCAACAATTTTGGCAAACGAATCAAACGCTGTGAAGACATGATTTCTTTATTGGTCAACACAGACTCGAGCAAAGATGGAAACGCAGGAGAGGAGTCCGATTTACACAAGTTGAGATATGCCAAGCAGAGATTATCGGAATCGTCCGCTAATAAGAAGCCAAAAAACGATGAATAAGTCGGAATCTCAAAACGAAACGTTGAAACGTTTCGATGGCAAGTTCGGCACCTCTTGAATTTTGGGGCAAGGCCCACCCCCCGCCTCAAAAAAAGAGAGGCAACATTGCAGACTTGTCAAGTGCGGAGATTGGCACGACAAACATGGGCCGCCGTGGTGGGACTGACGTTTTGGTGGAGCACGACCATGCCAACAAAGTCGGCTCGGTGAGGACGAGCTGGGAAGCCGCCGATGGAAGCTTGCGAGTTGCCGGCGTGATCACAGACCCCACAGCCGCAAAAGCAGTTCGCTCCGGAAAGATGAGGGGTTTGAGTTTGGGCACGAGCGTGATTCAGGACATGAGCGGAAATGCTCTGCTGCGTTCTCAAGACGAGATTTCAATTTGCGTGGAGCCGCGGCGCGCTGGCTGTTATATCGACCGGATTGACGGAAGTAAAGTTCATGCCGTGGCGGCATTTTCTGCGTCCAACAATCGTAAGTTTTCCCCACGCGCTATCCCTCTAGATAAGCATTTGCTCCCTCATTCCCTTAATAGAAGAAAGGGGAGTTGAACACTCCCATGGCAACTGATTCCGCCATGGCCGATTCTGCTCCTCTTGCCGAATCAGGTGTGTCGAACGAGACGCACAAGCATGTCAAGGACGAAGTATCTGCCCTCCGTGAACAGCTTGCACAAGAAAAGGCCAAGAATCAAGTGTACATGGAGCGCAACCGCGAGCAGATTGTCACCATGAAGGACGACGTCAACTCCTTTGTCAACACGATTGCCAAGGAAAATCCTCAGCATACCGAGCTCAACATGATGTGCCGGTGGGCCGCGGAGATGGACAAGGGCGATTCACTGGAAACGAATCTTGGCATTGGCCGGCTCATCTCGTGCGCGTCGGCCAACCTGAAGCGCACCCGCGATGAGGCCAGTCAGCTTGGCGAAAAGTCGTCGGCGCTTGCGGAAGCGTACAAGAAGATTGAGGCTCTCGAGGCCGAGCGCGACGCCAAGACGGGTCGCGTGAGCGAGCTTGAGGGCCTGCTCGTCGAGCGCACGGATGCCGCGCAAAAGTTCCAGGACGAGCTCGCCAAGGCCGGTGCCATCAAAGAAAAGTACGATTTCTCCATGCCGTCGGCTCGTGAGGCCGGCTCGTCGTCGGGCGCTGGCTCGTCGGCCGAGCACGCCGCTTCGTCGCGCTCGGCCCCTGCCCCGAACATGGACGATGCTCTTTTTGCCTTTGTCTCGTCCGGCGGCCGTGGCGGTCTCCGCATTGGCCAATCCGGTACAAGCCACAGCATCTTTGGTAACAACGGCTCGGACGGCATCGCCAACGCACTCCGTTTTTAAGAACAGGTTGTAGCCAAAAAGATACAAACAGTTGTGAGTAGTTTCATCACTCATCACTCGGACCGTACCGTACTGTACCGTACCGTACTCAACCCAACGCAACAAGATTTTTAAGGTGCTCAAAACATGATTCTTTTTCATTTTACAACGCTAGTTCAAGACACGTCAATCACGTGAAAGTGCAAACACCACACAGGTATGTCATCAACATGACAACGTGTGACGAAGCCGCCCTATGGGCTGAGTGTGACGTCGCACTTGCGTTAAATATGAACGCAGAAAAACCAGGTGTGGATTCAGATGCCGAGGACGAGTACGGGAACAACATACTCATCCGAGAAGCGAATTCGGTGGATTCAACCATGATTCGACTGGAGGACGGTGATATTCACCTTTGCGACTCTGCATGTCCGTATGCGACAACGTGCAAGAAGACTGGCGATTTAGTTTGTCCATTTTCGAGCATGGTGATTGGTCACGCAGCAGCCGAACGTACGGATTACTCAACGGGAAGGAACACGTGGTCAGTTGATCCGGATATGAACTCCGGTACAAACGGAACAAACGGGATGACATGGAGGAAAAAGATTGACAACGCAACAGCCAGCAAGCAAGCACACAGAATTTCAAATCAGTTGGACGACTCAATCATGCCAAAAGCCAAAGACAATCAAAAGGTTGTTGGTATCAAGATCAAGCGCGGTGCTCTTTGCGTCAACGAAGTAATAGACGATGACAAGTCTGTCAAAAAAATGCGAATGTCCAAAAAGAAGGTGGAGTCGAATGAACAGGTTCACAATCTCGTCGCAGAGGCAAGCGCAATCTTTTCCAAACTCGTGTACGTAAAGGCAAACACAATTGGTTCGAAATCCGTGATCAAAGATCGACCAACGGAACAGGTCGATAGACGACTCTTGAATGCCGAAGCTCTCTTCCACTCTGCACTCAAGAAATACGCAAAGGAGCAGCAAGAAACACGAAAAAATCCATGCATGGACGAGATTCACAACATTGCGATTGCAGTTCAAGACATTGTACACGACACCAAGCGAAAGCTTGAGGCCCACCAAAAGTTTGAGGCACAACGCTTCAAAAGCATTCGCTTTCGAGAAGTAGTTTCGAGACTGGCAGTGTCTCTTTGGAGGGGAATCTGCCAGACTCCCTACATGGGCAAGGCGCGTCGAGGAGGCGATTCGTTTCGTCCTTTTTGCGTCGGCATTTTTTACTCATTGAAGCGCGGACTTTCCTTGTCGGATGGGACTGTACTTGTTCCATCATTCGAGTCCTTTCAATATGTGTTTCCGTCCTCGAAGCAGATTTCTTTGAATCCTGCATCAAAGGCCCTTCATGCGTCGTCGCACAGGGGTCTGTGCTCGATTCATCGATGCATAGCAAGCGTTGACGTTGAAACACAGCACAAAATCTTTTCACCTGCACTGAGGCTCGTACCCGAGCTGATGGGTGCATAGACATGTTAGATTAGCCATGGTAGGAGCATAAAACTGCATGAAAAAATACACGCTAGATTTGATTTACATATGCAACGCACAACCGAAACACAAGTTAGATACCATGAACTTGCCAAACTACATCAAATTGGATTTCAACAGAAACTATTTGAGTCCGAAACGTTTCGTTGCAGTTGTCTCGGCAATTCTAACGTTTTACTCGTTTGCACGCGTTGGTGTGTTGTTCTTTGAAGCGCTTGCAATTGTACGGGAAGAGCGGTCACAGGACTACGAACTGCTCGAACTCTGTTCAAGAGGCGATGCTAGGTCTTCTCCCAAGATGAGGGAGGCGTGTTTGCAAGCACGGGCGGACCGGGCGTCGCCACTGCTTGCAAAGGCAATTGTTTACGCTGTCAGCACAGCGTTCAAAGACTTTTCCATGGCTGTAGGCTCTCCGTTCAAGTTTGCTGTCGTGTTGATGTTCATCGTCAGCAGCGTTGCGCTTCCCATAATTCCATGGGCGAGAGCCCTTTTAGGCACGTCGTCGTACTCCATATCAAACAACCACGACTTTGCGTCGCCGCAGAGTCACTTTATCGTGATGGCGCCATCGACTTCATATTCAAAGAGAGCGAAATTTCGACGAGCGCTTGGACGGCATATTCCATTGCTTAGAAGCAAGCCAAACATACACGAGGTCAACGACGACGACCCGTACATGTATGAAGAAGGATTATTCGATGACGGACATTACGGACATGACGGACATGACGGACAAGACGGACACGCTCATAAAGACTAACGTCTAAAAGGCCTAAAACAGCGCTGTGCACGACGTGTCAACCGACATGCAACGCGACTTGATAGCAGAAAAGAATCGCGCACCCGAAAAAACGTCGGTTACAACTGCCGGTGCATTTTCATTGCGCTCCTCCTGAACTTGTGAGTAAATAGAAGACATGTAAAAACAGCGCATTCTATTAACCTCCAAACTTCTCCAGTTTGATTGAAATCCGGGAAGCGATTTGTCGTTGGAGTACTTTGGGAGTCGGCTAACAATTGTAGACCAGTACAACATCGCAACGTCAACGTTTAGTAGTTCTATACGAGATTCAATCTCATTTTTGACAAGTCTTTTTGAAACTGGGCCCTTGCGAATACGATTCAAGTTTGTGCTCATTTCAGATTTGAACCGTTCATTGCGTTCAAGTGCTGCCTCAAACGCAAGATTGATTCTGCTTAGTTTTCCGGCTGGGAGTACAAGGTCGGGTTCAAATTCAATGCACTTTGGAAGCAAGCTGTCAAGCTTTCGTTTCCACTGAATGCAGCAAGACTGAGTGCAAAAGCGTTTGCTTGTGTCTTCGTACCAAGGAATCTGTTTGCACGATCTCCAATACATCAAGGAATCAACATCGACGTAGCTGTCAGGGACGCATGCCGGAACGTCAAGTATTTCAACACAAGCTCTTTCAGGATCAAACCATTGGCGGATTGTATACAATGAATTCCTGTAAAAAAGCCTGCAGCATTGCTTGTTCCAGCATTGAGTGAATTGGGAACCTGCTTGTGCAGCTCGTATGCTATTGAATATGGAAGAAACAGCCGACATGAATTGAGATACCTTTTTAGGAACGTTCCCAATTTCACGTTCGTCTTCTTCAATGTTTGCACTTCCGGATTCAATCTTTTGTATGTATCTTCTAAACTCATTGGAAATGCTCAAGAAGGTCATATCACGGGCCTTGCTCTGGTGAATCAGATTCAAGGAAGACGGCATGGCAAGTGGAAGTTGTTTGGGCGCCCCTTCCCAGAAGAAACAAATTTTGGTTGATTCGTGAGCAATCGGCTTTGTAGGCACGTTCAAAATGTCCATTCTTACTCTTTCGTAGTATAACACGGCCGCAAACGTTGCATCTTCTGATGCGATGCGTCTAGATTCCTTGTTGAGGATACCAAACTGATGCAAGAACAATGCAATGGAATCTCTAGTTTCATATTGAAACGTTTCAACCAAGGATATTTGAATCTTAGATTCTTCCAAGAGTGTATCAAAGAGCACTTGCAAGGGAGCAGATTCCATTCTCAAGCACGTATTTAGGACACGAGTACGTACCGTACGTACCCCTATCTCTCCCGTTGCCTTAAAGTCGCACGTGGCTCATAGCGCACGACAACCGTATCCCAGCAACCCCGAAACGTTTCATCAAAGGTAAAAATTGACAATGGAAAACGACCTTCCTCAAATCGACGCGCCTGACGTGGCAGTTGCTGAGACGAATCAACGTCAGACGTTCACTACGATTCCCGTTCCACGAGAAGTTGTCACACGCGTGCTTCCAGGAACGCCGGTCACCTACAGAGTACCGCACAAGCAATCTTCAAATTGGTTCAAAGAAATTCACAATGGCTACATGTCGGCTCAAACTGTAATGTTTTCACAATATCCGAGCGATACTTTGAAGCTTTTGCATTCTGAAAACCTTGAACTTCACACAGCAGCCTTTTCACAAAAAGGGTCAAAGACGATTGAAGAATCTCAACGTCCACGTCGAGTTGCTATTTGGCTCTTGGGCGAATACGGTGGGTACAACTCAAACTACCTCGATTCTATTCTCGACTCCTTTTCCAAATGGGCTAATACTAAATTTGACAACTCCAGGGTTGCCAATCATGTTCGCATGACAGCCATGTTTGGGGTAGACGCAAAACAAGTACTTGAAATGACAAAGCATGAACTTGTCGAAACGTTTCATGGAATTGAGATCAACAAAGCGTTTGTTATGGTAAGATGGCACGACGGGAACTCGTTTCAAGCAGCAATCAGAGACATAGGTCGATCCTCTGGCAATGGAGAAAGCTTCTGCCCAATGAAAAACATACAAGACAGTGTGGTTAGGTTGAGCGGAGTTTGTGACATTCCAATTCCATTGATTTGCATGAAGAATGCCGCAGTCGATTGCATTCGCCAACAAGACTTTTACCATATTCTACACGACGTCAGCGAAGAGTTTTTCAACCTGCTGATTGGCAAACCAAGCATCACGTTTTCAAACGAAACAATCGAAAAGAATGCATCGAGGATCCTTCAACCAACTGGCTGCATTGTCAGAGTATGCAACAGGTCGCTCGGAGAAAATGGAATGGTAAACCCTTCTTGCTTTCACGGCGCAATCGTTGGATTTGCAAACAAGAGAAGGGACATTGAAGAATTTCTGAAAATGTCAGATGAAGAAGGCATTCGACCACCAATCTCGAAAGACGAGAATGGTCTTGGCCTTCACCTGTGCGCGGTGCAAGCCGAAAGCTTCCAACTCAAAGACGCCGTTTCTCTCTACGGGCCGATTGGGATTGCGGGCAAGCCAATTCACATGCCAGGCTCATGGGTTTGGGTTGCAAGACCAGCCGTTCGACCTCTCAAATCGGATCTCTTGAATGTGTTTTCTCTACTTCCATGTAGCAGAACTTCGGTTCTTCCCTCCAAACCCGAGCTTGTACCAGCATTTGAACGATTCTGGGCACACACCACCAACATCTACAGGATGATCCAAGATGGAACAGAGTTCCAGGAGGTTAAAAAATCAGCAGCTAGATCGCCATCTCCAAAGCTTGTGTCCGATCTCGAACTTGATGAGCGAGACGCTGCTGTTCTAGCCATGATGCAATTGGACATGAAATCTCAGCGAACTACACTTGGAGACGCATATGCACAAGTTTCAACATTCAACAACGCGACGCACGTCGCTTCGAATATATTTCAAGCAATGGCATCTCTTGGGATACGTGCTTCTCTCTCTGACATGTTCGAGTTCAACCAGAAGGCGATTTCAAGAGTGAGGAAACTTGAGAACGCTGAAAACAATGGCGATGATTGTTTCATGAAGTTTGCCGAAGTTGTACTCGCCGTTTCCTCTGAAAGCAAACGTCAGAAAGTACCAACTTCATACGAGCCCCTTTGCCTCACAGCGGAAAGAGTGAGGCGAATTCTCAAAGCGTGCTCGTTGAAGAGCAGCACACACGCGACTCTGGAACGTGGACATGGCAGACTCGAGCAGTACAAGAACTCACTTGAAAGCATCATACTCTCTTCAACATGCACACAAAGTACAAAGCACGTGTCAAAGCTAATGCCTCTACTTCAACGGCCATTGGTTCAGCTTTTTGAAACAAATGTCAAATCCAGCAACTGGTTGAACCAAGTTGAATGTGCAATTGCTGATTCGGCAGCAAAACTCATTGTTTCGGCAGCAAACCTGAACTGTGCATTGTTCCTTGTGATAGGAACACTGCAAAAAGACGAAGTATTCATCAAACACGTGCAACTCGATGGGTCGATAACAAACGGTTCGCTGGACGACATGTGCAGAATAGCAAAACCAAAGGTCATCATTCTGCAAGAGCTTGATGGCAACAAGGTCCGGATCATGGGCACAGCGGAATCGTAAGCGGAGACTGAATAAAATATTATCACGTCCCAGAGTGACAACGGCAAGCGTATCGCAGCGGCAGGGTTTGACACCTCGTATGATTGTTTCCAGGCGAGGTGAAACGTTTCGCAGCAGAAGCAGCACAAAACTCTTTGATTGGCTGAATGAAGACTTGATTACGTGTGTGCTAAAGTGTCTTACCATGAAGGAGCGCCTGGGTGGCGCAGCATTGTGTTGTCAACAATTTAGGTCTATTTCGCGTTTGCTTCTTGAAGAGGACTTGAAATTGTCTTCCGAGCAAGTGGACTGCTTTTTGGACGCCATGAAAGGGGAAAACATCTTCATAACGGGTGCGGCTGGGTGTGGAAAGTCTCATGTTTTGAAAACCATCATCAAGTACAAGAAAAGGAAGAATGTCGCCGTAACGGCAAGCACTGGATGTGCGGCAGCAATCATTGGCGCAGCCACGTTTCACAGCACTTGCTCACTTGGACTCGGAAAAGCACCGTCCAAGATTATAGCAAAGCGAATCATTGATGGAGACAGGTATGCGTACTCTAGGCTAAAGGAGATGAAGACGCTGATTATTGATGAAGCTGGAATGCTCACCGGAAAACTATTCGACAAGGCTGGAGACGTGATTGGGATGATCAAACGCGTCTACGGACGTGGATACGACGCTGTAATCGCGAATGCACAAGCAACCTTTCCGTTTGATAATATCCAAGTCATACTGTGCGGAGATGCGCTTCAGCTTCCACCTGTAGACGTTCATTCTGAAGGGTGGATCTTTGAGTCCAAGAGCTGGAAGAAGATGGAGTTCAAAGTTCACTTACTTGAGCAGGTGCATAGGCAGCAGGACGTCAAGTTCATAGAGATACTGAAGCGAATGCGCGTAGGAAAGTCGACCATCTCCGACTTGAGCTACTTGGTGCAGAACAGTCGCAAAGAACGACAAGAAGGAGCACTAAAGCTGTACGCAGTCAACGCGCCCGCCGATAATGAGAACGAGTTGAAGCTTGCCGACCTTCCAGGCGTGGCGCACAGGTTTTGCGCAATCGACTCTGCTCAAAACGCCAATGTGCATCACGACGTCTTGCAAGAAAGGCTGAAACACTGCCAAGCACCCAGGCTTCTCATTTTGAAAGTGGGCGCACGCGTCATGTGCCTCAAGAATGTGGATGAACGCTTAGTCAACGGCTCTCTCGGAAGCGTCAAACGCGTCTTGCCAGTGCGCGACTTCGACAATAGCATCAAGTGCGCAAGGGTGGAAGTCGAATTTGACGGTCAACTTGGAGCCGACCCCTTTTTGCACGTGTTTGAGACGCACGTTAGTGGATCCGAAGTTTCACAGGAAAACTTGTTCACTGTACGAGGACAAGACCACCAAAAGCTTGCTCAACGCATACAGATACCCCTTCGACTGGCATGGGCTGTCTCAATGCACAAGAGTCAGGGCATGTCCCTCTCCAATGTCGAAGTCGACTTTTCGGGGACGTTTTCGGCGGGACAGGCATACACTGCTCTGAGCAGAGTGAAGACACTGGAAGGGGCATACATACGCGGTCTCAAGTTGGCACACATGAAAATGGTTGCTCCCAAGGCAATCAAGTTTTACGAGGAGTTGTAAAAAATACATTGTTGTTGTTTAAAACCCATTCTCGGCAAGCCCATTCCTAAAATCCTCCCAGGTAGTGTCCCTTTCTACATACTTTACATCTGGAGGAGCAGAAGGACCTTCGTACGTGATTCGCCACACCATGTGGAAGTTGATCATCATTGCTATCCCGACAACCCAGCACCCAATCATGGGCATGATCACTGTAGCACCATTCCCAGTCGTAGTGTCCAAGACAAACGCAGCCACAACTCCAATCAACACAAAAACCAACACACCATCGACGACTTGGTAAAACCACTTTGGTCGGATTGGGTACAGCAAGTAGCCCTTTACCAACACCTTGCCCAAAATTTTGACTATCAAATGAACCGCCGTCAACGACACGGACAGTGCAAACGAAATGATGATGGGTGTAGGCGTGTTTGGCCAGATGCACGGAAGCACGATCCCGGTGATGGCACCGAGTATGAGCACAATGTAGAGGATAAACAGCAAGAAGTTGATGCAGCGTATGCCAATGCGATCATAGATGGGTTCGTGAGACCGAAACACTCCTTTTTCGTCTTTGCCATCCTCGTCCAAATCTTTGACTTGCATACTTCTCTACACTTTATGGACGTGAAAGAACAAACATATGGATACTTTTTAACACATTGGAGTAGAAAAGACTCTAAAAGGACATGAGCACACAGCCTCCACCTCCGTCACCACCAGCATCGCCTCCCTACCCTCCCGCACCAGGAAGAGATACTGACATTGGGTTTGGAATCGTCTTGCTAGGAACTGCTGTCATTATTCTCGCATTCATCACGTTCATAGTCACTGCAGCCAACCGTAGGAGGTTTTTGATCAACAATGCAACCAAAAACGTTGCACAAAACATTGAATCAGCATACCCCAAACTTCCAGCAGAGTACACAGCAAAGATTGCAACGTTACAACAAAGTATACCGACACTGTCGGCTCAACCAAGCAATGTTCAGTCGATTTTTGCTCTAAAACGCTGAAACGGTTTGAGAACAAAGTTGACCATGAGCATTAGTTTGGATTTGAGAGCATGAACACTGTATTCGAACAATCTGTAACCTAGGAATAATGTGCTAAAGCACAGAGAAAGAATGGATCCACCGATTCTTCCACGCGTTTCGGAATCGTCATCACTGTAGCAGTTGACCGAGTATGCCAAACTTGAAACATATACTATAACAAAGAAACGTTTCGGAAAGTTGTAATGGTCGTTTCTGCAAGCTGCCAACACGTATCCTCCCATGACCAAAATGAACACAGTACCGTCGGTCACTGCCTTCAATGTGGCAAGCGCAAGTGCGAGAGTCAATGGATCTTTCTTTGCAAACATTGTGAACAGCGCGATGGCACAAACTAGGCCTTGGGCCCTTGTGCATGCAAATTCAGAGCACACCAAATTAGTTTGAGGACGCTCTCGGTCTGCATTCTTTTGCCAAGTGTCGTAAAACCTAGTTGAAAACACTGCAGCCGCCGAAAGCATAATCATGTTCAGAGCAAGTATGATCTTGTCAAACGCCACACTTGCAACTTTGTAAACATCCTTCATTCTACTTGGAAGGACACGAGAGACCCAGAAGCTGAATGAGTATCCCATAAGGCATCTCATGAAGGCAAAAGATAACAACACTGGTAGCTGCATGCGCAGCATTGCCGTGAGTTCAAAGTAGTCCTTTAATGCCATCTGGCTCTCAATACCCCCAGGACTCTCGCATAACGTTTAAAAATGTTTTCGATGGTCTACCATCTATTAGCGAATCCAAACAGACTGGCGGGCTGGACTCCTCTCTCAGAGACGCAATCGCAGCCCTTACCCCAACCTCAACTCCCAACTCAACGACAGTGGTTGTTTTGGAAGAGAAACCGAGCAAAAACCCCTCGAGGATTGCATCAAACGGAAAAAGGTTCAAAGATATGGCATGGAGTGGAATTGAACGCACCGTGAACTACTTGTCCAAGAAACTAAGGATTGATGACGACGCATCGTCCTACAAGCAAAACAAGGACGACGACGACGACGACGACGACGACGACGAGAGGGCGGCATGGGTGTGGTGTTGCTGCTGCAGGATAAAAGAAATTGTGTCTCGCATGATTTGGATTTGGTTTTTGGGGGCATTGGCGCTCACATCAACCGCCTTTGGAATTCTCTTCCTGTCCGGAATATTAACATTCAGTCCCATACCGGCGCCTCCTCCAACTCCACCTCCACCTCCGTTGCCTCCTCCACCTCCATCTCCAAGTATGCCTCCCGCTCCTCCATTTACAAATTATCTTGACTTGCCGGCCACATGCGCAGATCGCATTGGAGGTATTTGGGTGAGCTTGGCAGGAAACGGAATTTGTGAAGACGGTGGCCCCAATTCGACGGCCAGCACTTGCGATTTTGGAACGGACACTCCGGATTGTCCGTTGAGATTTGTGCCAGTGCCGTCTCCTCCTCCACCACCTAGCACGCCAAGTCCGAGTCCTCCGCCTCCGTCTCCACCTCCCCCGTCGCCTCCCCCGTCGCCACCTCCCTACCCACCAGGCCAGGCACCACTCCCTCCTCTTCCGTCCCCGCCTCCTCCGAGACCGCCTCCGACACCACCTCCGCCATCGGTGCCTCCCCCTTCTCCACCACCTCCCAGTCCAAGTCCACTTCCTCCACCATCTCCCACCCCGCCTCCGTCACCTCCCTCGTTTCCGTCACCGCCATCTCCGCCTCCATCGCCTCCTCCGTCGCCTCCTCCGCCGTCACCCCCTCCGTCTCCGCCTCCGTCACCGCCGCCTCCGTCGCCTCCTCCACCTTCTCCACCTCCGCCATCTCCACCCCCTCCACCCGCGAGCCCGCCTGCACCTCCAGAACCACCACCGCCGCCGCCGCACCTGCCTCCGTCTCCGAGCCCACCACCGCCATCGCCTCCAATGCCAGTCTCACCCGCACCCTCTCCGCCTCCACCAGGGCCTCCACCCACTCCACCACCGCCATTCCCGCCTCCTTCTCCAATAACTCCTCCCGCTCCTCCACCTTCTCCTTCACCACCTCCTGTCCCTCCCGTGATGCCACCGGTTCGATGATTCGATGATAAAAGGTTTTCATTCGATACTCTCGTCTCGTCTTCTTGGACATGTAAGAGGTGCAAATGTGTCTGTTAATATGTTAGAAAATAAGAAGTATTAATAAAAAGTGGATAGTAGTTGACAAGGTTCTCAATGGCAAATCTGCCAGATTTGTCAAAGCTTAAAATAAACGGCAATTCAAAGGCATACAAAACCGAATCT
>Ga0209603_1003518_pt1 | contig 13501 bp, 11 predicted proteins | sample COGITO_mtgs_1206_FD_184812 | JGI IMG/M metagenome (GOLD analysis project Ga0209603, IMG submission 184812) | Pelagic marine microbial communities from North Sea - COGITO_mtgs_120607 (SPAdes) (version 2) | ecosystem: Environmental > Aquatic > Marine > Epipelagic ... | reverse complement strand
TTCCCGTTACATCACTAGTAATTTTGCATTTATATAACAGAAATCACTGTAAATGTAACACAAATACATGTTGTACAAATAAATAACAAAGAAAGCTTTCAAATTACAGGCGATCATCATCATTCAACGAGCATAAAAACACCTTTACCTGCAAATGCTTTTGAAAAATCTGATGACGAAAAAATTAAAAACATTCAACATTATTTTAAAATGATAATGGAAGAAATGGGATTAGATTTAACGGATGATAGTTTATCTGGCACACCTTATCGTATTACCAAAATGTATGTAAAAGAGATATTTTATGGATTAAATCTCAGCAATAAACCAAAAATATCAACTTTCGAAAACAAGTATCGCTATAAGAAAATGTTGATTGAGCAAAATATCAATATAGATTCTGCGTGCGAACATCATTTCCTACCAATAGTGGGCTTTACTAATGTAGCATATGTTCCAAAAAATAAAGTAATTGGCTTATCAAAAATCAATCGTTTGGTAAATTATTATGCACGTAGGCCTTAGGTTCAAGAACGATTAGTCCTTCAAATTCTTGATGATTTACAAGAAATCTTAGAAACAAAAGATGTTATTGTTTCGGTGACAGCAAAACACCTTTGTGTTTCCTCAAGAGGAATAAAGGATCAAAGTAGCTTTACTAAAACTATAGAATATGGAGGCTGTTTCACAGAAAGTGCCACTCGTAACGAATTTTTAAATATAATTAACAATCAAAAACTATAAAAGAGAACCAAAAGAACAAGTATTAGAAATATAAAGTAATTGGAGAGAATGGTGTTGTAAAAATTGGAGCTTTAAAAGACTTCAGTGATCAATGTGAGTTGTTTGCAAATATCTTTCTTAAAGATAGATCACTTAGAAGTTCTTTTGGGCATAATGGTAAAACATTAGAATCTATACTACTATAATGTTTTGGTCTGGGTTATGAACCCGAGCGATAGTTAAAAACGAAATTAATATATAAGGTGCTCTTTATTTTTCCCTAATTTCTATTTTTAATAACTCAATAAAATCCACTAGATTTTAAAAGCACGTTTTTTATTAGATAGAGAAGGAGCTAGTAGATACTCTTTTTAAAAAAAATACGATAAAAAAGAGGTGTCATTTATTTAAATGTGATCATGAATCCTTAAAATTTATTTATTTTTTAATCTTAAATTAGCAGTAATGTAATATTTCTTTAACTAATCTCAAAAGAGAGAAAAAAGTAAGAAAGAAAAAAAAGTAACAATGAATTTTATTTTACAGGTTATAATAATTGTATTAATTTTTTATTTACAGGTGTTTGTGCCATGACAATACTTCAAACCACTACTCAATCTGAAATTTTATTTATTAAAGATTTTCAGTTACAATTTTTGGGTTGTTACAACTTTACACCAATCTCTAAAACATCATTATTATTTTTTAAAGTTTTCGCAGAGTATAGTCGTTTATTATTGCAAGTGTTTGTAAAAGTAGGCATTGGCTATCTAATGGGAGTTGAAACTATTTTTACAGATGTTGTAAGTTTTTTAAAAGTGATACTATCAACTTTTATATTTACCTATTTTTATGCATCTTTATCCTCATTCATAGCAATTAAGACAAAAGTATCTGAACTTATGGCTACATTTGATCATTTATTTAATTTATCAATTATATTTACAAGTACCGCGTATGATTAAAAAAATTACTTTATTCATTGTTTTATCTGTATTTGCCTTTTCGACTTGCAAATCTTCTAAAACTAGCGATAAATTGACAATAGCTACAGCTGCTAGCACTCAATTTGCTTTAAAGAAATTAGCAGCTAATTTTTCTAAAAAGCACAACATACCTGTAGATGTTATTTTGGGTTCTTCGGGTAAATTAACTACTCAAATTATTAACGGAGCTCCTTACGATTTGTTCTTCTCTTCTGATATGTATTATCCAAGAATATTATTCAGTAAAGAAAAAACTGAAAATCGCCCAACAACTTATGCCTACGGTGCACCCGTTATTTGGACCATGAAAAATGATATAGTTATGGATTCTTTGTTCAAATTAAAAGATCCAAAAATAAAACATTTGGCCATTGCAAATCCAAAAAATGCACCTTACGGAAGGAAAGCGGTTAGCTATTTAAAACAAAAAAAAGGATATGAAGATATTAAGCATAAATTGGTTTATGGAGAGAGTATTTCCCAAGTAAATGAATATATTTTAAATAAAACAGTAGAAGTAGGGATTACTGCAAAATCGATTGCACTGTCACCAAAATTAAAAGGAAAAGGTTCTTTTAAAGAACTCGATAGAAAGTATTGGGTAAAACAAGGAGCTGTCATTATAAAAAACAAAAATTTACCAGAAATGAAAAAGCAGTTTTTAGAGTATGTATTGTCTGAAGAAGGAAAAGAAATATTGGTAAATTATGGATATTCAATTATATAATAAATGCCAGATTTAAGTCCTATATTATTATCTCTAAAACTAGCACTGCTAACATCTTTTGTTTTGTTAGTTATTGGTTTGCCTATTGCATATGCGTTAAGTATTTGGAAATCAAAAGCAAAAATATTTGTAGAAAGTTTAGTTAGTTTACCAATTATATTACCCCCTACAGTGATTGGATTTTATTTGCTTATTTTATTTTCTCCTGAAAATCTCTTTGGAGAAACCCTAGCAAACTTTGGAATTCATATTCCATTTACATTTTCAGGAATTTTAATAGCATCTTTGGTATACAGTTTTCCTTTTATGGTGCAGCCGTTACAGAAAGCATTTGAGCAAATTCCGCAGCATTATTGGAATATATCATATACATTAGGTAAATCTAAATTTGAAACTTTGATAAAGGTTGTTTTACCTAATATGAAGCATGCCATATTAACTGGTTTTATTCTTACATTCGCCCACACCATGGGAGAATTCGGTGTTATTTTGATGATAGGAGGTAACATACCTGGTGAAACAAAAGTAGCCTCTCTAGCAATATACAGTGATTTAGAAGCTTTGGACTATAGTGCAGCTCATTTTTATTCAATAATCCTTTTAACAATATCTATTCTTATTATATTTATGGTGAACCTTCTAAATAAAGATAAAAAAGCAGATGCTTGATATTCATATTAAAAAACAAATCAAATCCGTAAGAGGAGAGACCGCTTTAGAAGTACAAGCACATTTTAAAAATGAAGCTATTACTGGTATTTATGGTAACTCCGGAGAAGGAAAGTCTACACTATTTAATATTATAGCTGGACTTAGTTCTCCTGAATATGGAACGTTGCATTATAATGATTTGGTATGGCTGGATAGTGTTAAGGAAATAAATTTACCTACTCAAAAAAGAAATACAGGATATATTTTTCAAACAAATAGCTTATTTCCTCACTTCACTGTTAAAGAAAATATTTTATTTGCTGTAAAAAATGAAAACCAGCATGAGGTAGCTGTTTCTGAACTTTTAAGTCAAGTAGATATGGAGGGTATGGAAAATCGTTATCCGCATCAGCTTTCAGGCGGTCAAGTTCAACGGATAGCCATCGCAAGGGCATTGGCTCAAAAAGCTCAAATTATTCTAATGGATGAACCTTTTTCTGCTCTTGATTTTGAAATGAAACAAAAATTATATTCGTTTATAAAAGTATTTAAGAAAAAGTATAATCTAATGATATTGATTGTAACCCACGATATCAATGATATTTTTTACTTATGCGATGAAGTTTTATGGATTAAAAATCACAAAGCTACCGGAACAATACCAATTGATGAATTTAAAGATGAAATTGAATTAAAATTAAGAAATCTTTAGCAATAAAAAGAAGATTACACATATAATAATAGTTAGTACTTAAGCTGGGTTTCTAATTCTTAATTATTTGATTTTTTTTACTTATTATTCCACAATCTCTCTTTTATTATATTGCTTAAAGATTAGTGCTACAAATTAGATTCAAAACCTGTAAAGATTTTAATGACCCAGGTTACAAGTATTCCAATAAAAACAAATGCTTTTGGATATTTTAATAAAACTACAGTATAGTTAACAATAATATATATAATTAGAAGCCACAATTAGCTTGACATAATTACTATCGATATAATTCTAAAGACCTTATATCTGTAATTATGACAATTATCGCCCAAAAGCGCTATTTCGCTAATTGTTATAAAATGTACTATAATGTTCTGCGTTATGTAACTTTGCTTTGGTAAAAAGCGAGAGTAATTACTAAAGTTTATTGAAAAAATTTATTCTAAAAAATTTCTTTAAAAATATAATGAAACCGCTTGCGGTTCACGAGCTCTTATTTCTCAAATATAAGAGAGCGAGTAAATACGCTTTGCCAGAAGCGACGATAGGAGTCGAAGTGGTAATGTGTATGGAATGGAAATAGGTGTACAACTCTTCATTAACACCAAAAAACATTATTAATATAAGCTGATACTATTCTTTTATAGCATATTTTTAATTTTCTAAAAAATTATATTTACTTAAATATTTGTTAACCAGCAAATTACTTATAATAAGTAAAATTAGAAAACAATTACAAAGAAATAAATTTGGTAATTACTAAAAAATATTACTATCTTTGTAGAAATTAGAAAATGATTACAAAGAAATTTTATGACAAAAATTAATCAAATAGCAGAAGTTCAATTTGGGCTTTACAAGAAAAAAAGCAAGAAAGGAGATACTAAATATCTTACTACTGGCCATTTTGATAATTTCTTAAATCCAACGCTATTTGATGACAGTTTCATCAACATTTCAGGTAAAGATACAAAGTTCTTATTACAACCTAATGACGTGATTCTTACTGGTAAAGGACAGCGAATTTTTGCTTGGAGCTACGATGAGTCATTTGGTAAGGTTGTTCCTAGCTCATTATTTTACATTATTAGAGCAAATAAAGAAAAGGTTTACAGCCGCTATTTAGCAGCTGTTCTTAATTCAGCACGAAAACGTTATGAGTTAGAATTACTTGGTGTTGGTTCTTCTATTATATCTATTGCAAAAAATGATGTTTTAGATTTTGAAATTCCACTGCCTAGTTTAGAACAACAACAAAAAGTAATTAATGTATTAGCCCTTCTTGATGAAGAGATTGCTTTAACAAATAAAATTTTAGAAAAGAAAAACGCTCTAAAAAAAGGAGTTTTAAATGAATTAATAACAAATAAAATGGAATTATAAGACATAAAAAAAAGCCTTTAAAGCTGGTCGCCTTGAAGACTTTAGATTGGTATTGTTTATTCTCAGTGGCTTGTCACCGAACTGATAAAAACAATGTTCTTGGAAAAACAAATGTATACCAATCTTATGACATATCAAAATAATGATAAGTCTTGACTCAGATTAACACGCTCTACTCCGAGATATTGAGTGTATTTTTAAATTAATAACAGTGTATAATAGAAACACAAATAGACAACCGTTTAGCGAAGCGGTTATTGAAGCCGTTTGGCAAAAAGGAAAAGTAGTAACTGGATATGATGCCAATAAATACAGAAAAGATGCTTGTGACATCTGGATGGTAAGAAGTGCATACGGAAACACAAGTTCTGAGTATGGTTGGGAAGTAGACCATAACAAACCAGTATCAAAAGGAGGAACCGATAATTTATCAAACCTTCAGCCATTAAACTGGCAAAACAATAGGCACAAATCTGACAATTACCCTACGTGGTATTGCAAATTCAAAGCCGCATAAATTTTAATAACTAATCAGGAGCGATACTAAGCTATCGCTCCTTTAAAAAAATAAAAAATGAGTAAACTAACACAAAGTGATATTAACAATAAAGTATGGAAAGCCTGCGATACCTTTAGAGGTACAGTAGATGCAGGGCAATATAAAGACTACATACTTACAATGCTCTTTATTAAATACATAAGCGATGTAAATAAAGAGAAGAAGGAGGAATACGAGAAAAAGTACAATGGAGATAAAATGAGGATAGAACGTGCTTTAAAACACGAGCGTTTTTCTTTGCCTGAAAAATCGTCGTTTGATTACCTATATGAAAAACGTAACGAAAGCAATTTAGGAGACATTATTAATATTGGACTAGAAGCATTAGAAGAAGCCAATAGAAGCAAACTGGAAAAGGTGTTTAGAAACATCGATTATAATAGTGAGGCTAATCTTGGAGAAACAACGGATAGAAACAGACGTTTGCAACATCTACTAAATGATTTCAGGGAATTAGACCTAAGACCATCAAACCTAGTTGGTAACGATGTAATTGGTGATGCTTATGAGTATTTGATTTCAAACTTTGCTGCTGGAGCAGGTAAAAAAGCTGGTGAGTTCTATACTGCATCAAAAGTATCTCAATTATTAGCAAAACTGGTGGAGCCAAAAGCAGGAGACCGTATTTGCGATCCAACTTGTGGTTCTGGTTCATTATTACTTAAAGTAGCCAAAGAAGTTGGCAGTACTAATGTTTCGCTTAATGGGCAAGAAGTAAATGGTTCTACCTATGCTTTGGCTCGTATGAATATGTTCTTGCACGAAATGGACAATGCCAATATAGAATGGGGAGACACCTTAAACTCTCCAAAATTGGTTGAGAATGATGCTTTAATGAAATTTGATATTGTCGTAGCAAATCCACCATTTTCTTTAGATAAATGGGGAGCAGAAGATGCTTCTTCTGATAGATACAGCCGTTTTCATAGAGGTGTACCACCTAAAAGCAAAGGTGATTATGCATTTATTACGCATATGATAGAAACCTTAAACGAACACGGAAAAGCGGGTGTTATTTTACCACACGGAGTTTTATTTAGAGGAAGTAGCGAAGGTAAAATACGTAAGCAACTTATTGATGAAAATTTATTAAAAGCTGTGGTTGGCTTGCCTGCAAATTTATTTTACGGTACAGGTATTCCTGCTTCTATCTTAATTTTTGATAAAAACAAAGGAGATAATACAGAAGTACTATTTGTTGATGCCAGTAATGAGTTTGAGAATGGTAAAAACCAAAATCGATTACGTGATGAAGATGTTGACAAAATTTACAACACCTTTTCTGAATGGAAAACAGTTGATAAATACAGCCACATTGCTAAATTAGAAGAAATACAGGAGAACGACTACAACCTTAATATCCCTAGATATGTTGATACGTTTGTAGAAGAAGAGCCGGTTGATATTGTAGAAACTCAAAAAGAGATAGTTGAGCTGAAAGCGAAATTAAACGAGGTAGAATCTCAGATGGAGGTTTATCTTAAAGAAATGGGATATTAATATGGAAGCTGTTTTAAAAGAGAATATTGGTTTCCAGAGAACAAAATTGGGTTTAATTCCCTGTGATTGGAGTTTAGATGATTTAGGTAATATTGCGGAAATTAAAATGGGACAATCTCCTAGTTCTTCATCTTATAATAGTGAAGGAATTGGAAAATATTTAATTCAAGGTAATGCTGATATAAAGGATAGAAAATCAAATCCGAGAAACTGGACTTCAGAACCTACTAAAACTTGTGAAATAGGAGAAACTTTAATGACGGTTAGAGCACCAGTTGGAGCAGTAGCAAAAGCTCTTCATTCAGCTTGTATCGGTAGAGGAATGTGTTCAATAATTTCAACTCAAATTAATAATGAATTTTTATACCAGTTTTTGTTATCCTACGAAAACTCGTGGAAGAGAATTGAGCAAGGAAGCACATTTACAGCAATAAATGGGAATGATATAAAAAAATTGAAGATTCCTATTCCTCCTATAAGAGAACAACAAAAAATTGCTAAAATCCTATCAATATGGGATGAATCTATTGAAGAAACTCAAAATCTTATAGAGCAATTGCAATTACGTAAAAAAGGTTTAATGCAAGAGTTGCTATCTGGTAAAAAACGTTTGACAGGATTTAGTGAGAAGTGGAATGAAATAAAGTTAGGAGACGTAACTAATCGAATCACAAAAAAGAATACTGAATTAAATGATACTGTTATAACTATTTCTGCTCAACGTGGATTTATAAGACAGGAAGACTATTTTAAGAAACGAGTTGCAAGTGAGACCTTATCTGGCTATTACTTAATAGAGAAAGGTCATTTTGCTTATAATAAAAGTTACTCAAATGGTTACCCTATGGGAGCTTTTAAAAGATTAGATAGATTAGATAAAGCTGTTGTGACAACTTTGTATATCTGTTTTGAGGCAAAAGAAAATGTAGATTCTGATTTCCTCTTGAATTATTTTGAAGGAGGAATGATAACTAAAAATTTAACGAGAATAGCACAAGAAGGTGGACGAGCACACGGATTATTAAATATAGGAATAAACGACTTTTTTAGTTTAAAACTTACTGTTCCTTCATTATCTGAGCAGAAAGAGATATCAAAAGTATTGAACATTGCAGATGAAGAAATTAATTCTAAACTAGACTATTTAGAATACTTGAAAGAGCAAAAGAAAGGCTTGATGCAGCAATTATTAACTGGCCAAAAAAGAGTTAAAATATGAGGACACCATCTTACATAGAAGACAACGTCTCACAGATACCTGCATTGCAATTGCTCATAAATATGGGTTATAGCTACGTAAGCCCAAAGCAATCAGAACAATGGAGAGGAGGGAAGTCGCAGGTTTTATTTACTGAGATACTACGCAAACAATTACAAAAGATTAATAAAATTAATCGTCGTGGTAAATTATACGAGTTTTCAGATGCTAACATTAACTCTGCGGTATTAGCCGCTAAAGATTTACCTATACAAGATGGTTTTATCAATGCAAACAAAGCATTTTATGACCTTATAACTTTAGGTAAAGCCTTTGAGCAAAGCATAGATGGAGATAAAAAAAGCCATACTATAAACTATATAGATTGGCAACATCCAGAAAATAATATATTTCACGTTACTGAGGAATTCCCTGTACTTAGAACAGCTAGAACAGATACCTACAGACCTGATTTAGTATTGTTTATAAATGGTATTCCTTCTGTAATTATAGAATGTAAAAGTCCTTCATTAGGTGGTACAAAACCACCTGTTACTTTGGCAATTGAGCAGCATACAAGAAACTTCAGTAAAGATGGTATTAGGTCGCTGTATGTTTATTCTAATCTTTTATTGAGTGTTGCTACTAACGATGGTAGTTATGCAACAACTGGCACCAGCAAAGAGTTTTGGGCAAAATGGACAGAACAGTTTACATTTAGTGAAGAAGAAAAAACATACTGGTCTAAACTAAAAGAACTCAAAAATAAACCTCTGGAAGAAGACCAAAAAAATATGGTTTTTGAAGAAAGAGCGGAGTATGTGCGAAAAAACTTTGATGGCATTGATACTGAAGATAGGCTACTCACTGAACAGGACAAGCTACTGTTTAACCTATGTAGACCAGAACGGTTATTGGATTTAATATTAAATTTCACGCTCTATGATGATGGAATTAAAAAGATAGCGAGATACCAACAATATTTTGCTGTTAATAATACCATAAATCGTGTCACTAAGTTTGATAATACAGGTAAACGTAAAGGAGGTGTTATTTGGCATACGCAAGGAAGTGGTAAATCATTAACTATGGTAATGCTTGCGCAGATGTTGGCTTCAAATCCTCATATTTCAAATCCAAAAATAATTTTAGTTACAGACCGTGTTGACCTTGACGACCAGATTTCAGACACCTTTAAAAAATGTAAGAAAGAAGTACGACAAGCCAAAACAGGTTCACATCTCACGGAACTACTTGAAGATAATAGTGATGCTATTATAACAACCATTATTAACAAGTTTGAAGCAGCTGTAAAAAACAACAAGAAACCGTTTACTTCATCAGATATTTTTGTGTTAATAGATGAAGGACACAGAACGCAATACGGAACATTTAATGTAAGTATGCAGCGTGTATTTCCTAATGCTTGTTTTCTAGCTTTTACAGGAACACCTTTAATGAAAAAGGAAAAAAGTACTGCTAGTAAATTTGGTGGTTATATTGGTAAGCCTTATACAGTTAAGGATGCAGTAGGCGATAGGGCAGTAGTACCTCTTTTATATGAAGGAAGACACAATCAAATTACCTTGAATGAAGCACCAATAAACACCTATTTTGAAAAATTGGCAGAACGTAATAATCTTTCAGAACGTGGTCGTGCTAAATTAAAGCAGAAATTTAATACTGTAAATGAGTTAAATAAAACAGACCAAATAATTTATGCAAGAGCTTGGGATATCAGTGAACATTACACAGAGTTTTTCCAAACTCATAGTGATAATTATAAGCCCAAAGCTCAGTTAGTTGCACCTACAATTAAAAGTGCCTTATTATATAAAAAATATTTGGATGAAATTGGAATGGTGGATTCTGAGGTTGTTGTAACGCAATCTGACCAACGAGAAGGAACAGAAGATGGATATTTTAATGAGAACGAAGATAAGAGGAGGGAAGATGAGTATCTAAATGCAATGATAGATAAGTATGGAGATTTAAAGAAATACGAAAAGAGTATTATCAATCAGTTTAAAAAGCGTGAAAAACCAGAAATACTAATTGTGGTTGCGAAACTTTTAACTGGTTTTGATGCACCAAACAATACCGTTTTATATTTATGTCGTTCACTTAAAGAGCATACATTACTTCAAGCAATTGCTCGTGTAAACCGTGTATATCCTGGTAAAGATTATGGTTACATTGTAGATTATTATGGGAATCTTGAAAATTTGGATACAGCACTTAGCACGTACTCTAATTTAGAAGGGTTTGAAGAAGAAGACTTAGAAGGTACGCTAACTAATATTAATGACGAAATAGAAAAGTTATCACAAGCACATTCAGAATTGTGGGATATTTTCAAGACTTTAAAAGGTAGAAATCTAGAAGCAACAGCTTATGAAGAACATTTGTCGCCAGAGGATGTAAGAAACAAGTTTTATACTAAAGTTTCTCAGTTCGCCAGACTCTTAAAACTGGCACTTTCTTCAGTTGATTTTGTTACAAATACAGATGAAAAGAAGATAGACACCTATAAGCGAGATGCTAAGTTCTTTTTAAAATTACGTGTAGATGTAACTAGACGTTACAATGATGATATTGCATATAAAGAATTTGAGCCACAAATTCAGAAGCTTATTAATAAGCATATTACAACTGATGGCGAAATAATGAAAATTACTGAGTTAGTTGATATATTTAATAAAGAGGAACGCGATGCACAAGTAGAAAACATTAAGGGAAAAGCTGCTCAAGCAGACCATATTGCTAGTAGAACGGTTAAGGCCATTAATTTAAAGATGCAAGAAGACCCTATTTATTATAGAAAACTTGCAGACCTTATAAAAGAAACTATTGCAGCCTATCATCAAAAACGTATAGACGAAGCAGAATATTTAAAAAGAGCTAAGGAAAACGAAGACAAATTCTTTAATGGTCGGTCAAAAGATGCACCAGATGAGTTGGCAGACAATACAGTTGCTTTAGCATTTTACAACTTTAGCAGGTCAGTTTTTGAGAATGTTGAGCTATTAAAAACACCATTTCATATTGAAGTAAGTTTAGCGATTGATAAAACTGTAAAGGAGCATATTTACTTAAACGAGAAAAAGATTATTGATTGGCATAAAAATGAAGATATTACAGGAAAAATAAATATCGAATTAGGCGACGTAATTTATGATTTACATCAGAAATTTGACATTGACACAGACTGGGAGAAAATAGATTATCTCATTGGTGAATGTTTGAAAATTGCAATACTTAAATACAAGTAACTTATGGAGTTAAAGAGTATTCCATATGGTAATTCAAGAATCGATTTTAGTTTAAAGCGAAATGACAGGAAGACGCTAGGCATTAAGGTATATCCAGATGGTTCTACGGTTGTAACAGCACCAATAGAAACACCTTATGAAAAAGTAACTGAAAAAGTAAAGTCTAAAGCACAATGGATAGATAAACAAAAAGACTTCTTTATGCTCTTTGAACCAAGGACAAAAGAAAAGCTTTACGAGAGTGGTGAAAGCCATTTGTATCTAGGAAAAAATTATAGATTAAAAGTTAACGAATCAAATACTAATTCAGTCAAATTAAAAGGAGGCTATATCTTGATTAGCATAAAAGATAAGCATAATAAAAAAATGATTGAAAAGGAACTGAAAAAGTGGTACAAATCTAAAGCTATAATACATTTTCAAAATCTTTTTGATAATAGACTAGGATTAGCTAAAGAGTTGTCAGATAAAGAAACATCGTTAAAATATGAGTGGTTTAATAACCGATGGGGAAGTTGCTTTAAAAATGGAACAATTAGTCTAAATTTAGAATTAATTAAATCACCAAAGGAATGTGTAGATTATGTTATAGTTCATGAAATGTGTCACTTAGTGCATCATAATCATAGCAAGAAATTTTATACTGTTTTAGATAAAAAACTCCCAAATTGGAGAGATTCGAAAGAAAAACTTGAAAGATTATTGGCATAAAATCAACACATAATGCATATATATTATGTAAAATAGAATCTAGATGTTATAATCGGCCTCATAAAATTTTGGTCAAAACAATAGATGAAATGAGCGTCCATATTTTAGGCTATACAAATGCAATGATCCTGTGGATGATTGTATTTGGATACAACACTTTACTAAATTTCCGTTTCAAATAGTATTTAGCTAAAAATGTACACTGTACATTTTCTTAACGCCAAATAGTCTAAAACATAGAGAAACGAACCGTAATTGTTTCCAAAATTATATGCAGCCTTGAATTTTTGTTTCTTTTGTTTCAAGACATTATTTTAAAGAATTGATTGAGAATCAATTTTTAAAATACCTAATAATGAAACACGAAAAAAAGATTAATTGAAGTTCTATAGTTAACAAGTGTATAGAAATTTATTTTTCTTAAATTTTATACTCTTGTGGCAATCCACGAAAATCGCGTGAAATTTTTTATAACGTACATTTTATAGAATACGCGATTTTTGATACAGCCCAAAAAGGCTAGCTTTTTGTGTTGTGGCAGGCGTTGGATATCCCGATTTTACATCGGGACGAGCGCTTGGTAGCAGCTATTTTACATAACGGCTAATTATAGATACAAATGTTTTATAAACGCTGCGAAGCAAACCGCTTAATAGTTTAAAGACCCAAGTTCTAATTATTCTAATGAAAACAAAAGCTTCTGGGATATTTTATATAATACTACATTATAGCTATCAAATAATCTTTCAAGTTCATAAGCCGTAATTTACTTCACGCTATTCTTATTTTTTTAAGGAGTTCATGAATACTTCGTATTTCTTTTAACATAATTGTTGACGATATAGACCTAAAGGCACTATATCTACAATTATGTGTAAATAGCCTTAAAAAAGGCTATACAGAAATTACTAAGAAAATGTACTATAATTTATATTATGTTAAATAAAATTCATAAAGTAATACCACCGATCCTATTGTAAACATATATGAGAAATTATAATATATAAAGAAGATTCTGAAAATAAATAAACTATTTTTGAAACTTGAAAATTACACAAAAATCAGAATCGGAGTTT
>Ga0209603_1003511_pt1 | contig 13525 bp, 13 predicted proteins | sample COGITO_mtgs_1206_FD_184812 | JGI IMG/M metagenome (GOLD analysis project Ga0209603, IMG submission 184812) | Pelagic marine microbial communities from North Sea - COGITO_mtgs_120607 (SPAdes) (version 2) | ecosystem: Environmental > Aquatic > Marine > Epipelagic ... | reverse complement strand
TCTTGTACTTCATTGTTTGGTACAACACCTTTATCAACTGTGACTTCATACTCTCTTGAGTTACAAAACTTCAGAATATATGGTACAAGTCCACGATAGATCATGCCAGTCATTACATTAAGCAACCTCACCTTACCGTCCCACATCTTGTTCCGAAACGCCGGCATAAATTCGGCACCTGGAACTTTGAATGTAAAGTGATCAGACAACTCCATCTTAACGCTAGGTTCAGCTTGAATCCTAACGTAGACGTTATCTACTGCTTCTATAATCACTTCATCGCTCATAGTTTATGCACCTGTTCTGAACCGCTCCCAGTCAATTATTGACTTAATCTGGAATCCACGATTACCAATCATCTTTAGAATAGACTCAAGATAGCCAACTTTCTGCTCTTGTGCGCCAATCTTTAGAGACGATTCAATGATATCATCATCAGCTTCTAGATATGAGGGAATGTCTTGTTTAAGAATTTTAAGGGGTTGAGGCTCCCAACCAAACTGTGCTAACTCAGTGACATCGAGTTCGCCTCTGTAATATTCAGTTTTTAGCTTGAATAACTTCTTGTAGTCAGCCTTCATCTTGCGAAGAATATATCCCTCGCCCATGTATATCTTGAAGTACTTGTTGTGAAGTTTTGGTGTGTTCGCAGACTCGTTCGTGATGTTTATCGTATCAACGGGACCGTCTTTTTCCCATGCTTCGCATATATCTTCTAGCTTCATTCATAATCTCCATAATAATATACAAAATAAATGGTATCAATTATATACCAATTTACTCTGTTTGTCAAACTTCTATAGTATACCTACCATACTTGAAAGTTATATCAAATGTTGGTGGTGTCAAATCTGTACCAGATGTATCAAGCTGAATAGATCCTACAGCAGTAGGGAACATATCTGTAAACTTAACAGTAACATTTGCATTCTTATTACTATTTAGTATGATCAGAGATCCGTCTGATTTTACACCCTTGCCATTAGGATTTGGCACAGAACCACCTGATCCAACTGGTCTAGACCCCAATTCTGCATATTGTGAAAAATCACTTGGATATGTTAAAGCAACTAGCCAGTCAGAAACCTCTCTAAAAGCCGTCATATCTTCATCGCATATAATGCCTACAGTAAACTCTTCATAGTCGAGTTTATCACCAGGCTCATGTATAGTTTTAAATGGCGATGGTCTGTCCGTAGAACCCGAATTGATGCCTGGAATAGTCGCTGACTTTACAAAAAACTCAACATTGGGTAACCTATCGAGAACAAGTTTGAACTCAATTGGAGACAAAAAGTTTTGATTTGTTGTTAGTGACATATATTATTCCTCTAGTATATATCTATTTATATAGACCAAAAAAAGGGGATCTCGAAAGATCCCCTAATCATGCTCGGGTTAATCCCGAATCTTATTGTTATTAACTATTATAGCAAGTTAGTAACAGTAACCTTACGGTAGTAAGGGTTGTTATTAGGCAATGGTGAACCTGTAGTTCCGCCTGCAAGTGGGTTAGCAACTAAGCCGTAACGAGTCTTGAAACCAATCTTAGATTGGAAGCTGTTCTCGCCAACTGCACGAACCATTTGTAATGGAACATATGGGCAGTAGAATACACCAGCATCAAAAGCGTTAGTGCCTTTGTAGCCAACTACTAAGTAGTTTGCACCAGCATATGGATCAACATATACTTTGTAGCGACCGTTAAGAACACCGGCAAAAGTATTACCAGCATCATCTACTGTCAACTGATTGGTAAGAGCAGGAGCGTAGTCAAGAATACCAGCCATCTGAAGAGCAGAAGCTACGTCAGAAGATGCGATAACGATGTTACCTTTACCACGGCGAGTAGCTTTAGCAATTGCGTTAGCTTCTTTCTCGATTTGGAACATCAAGCCTTTGAATTTCTCAACTGACCAACGACCGTTTGAATCAACGTCAAGGTTGAAAGTACCTGCAACAGCAACATCAGCCGCTACCGCACCAACTGTAGCTGTTTTGTATACTTCACGAACAACTTCACGGTTGATTTCTGAAAGCAATTCAGCAGAAAGCATATTTGCTAATTCAGTTTCAGCGTCAAGACCGTGGATTGCTTTAAGGTCTTGTGCTAATTCTGAAGAGTACTCAGCTTTCAATGCACGAGATTTAGCAGTAACAGCAACTTTCTCGATTTTGAATGACAATTCAGCGATTGGGTTTTGCAAAACAGCAGAAGTGTTAACGTCAGTACCAAGTCCTTCAGCATCCACTGTAGCCATACCGCTACCGTTAGCATTGAAAGTACCATCTACATTGTTGGTTTGGCTAGTGCCATTACCAGAATAGCCAGTAGGCGCTTCGTTGAACAATGCTTCAGTATTTTGAACTTCTGAACCTAAGCTGGTGTGTGAAGTTTCGAACTGAGATTTCATTGCAAAGATAAGTCCAGTAGGACCAGTCATTGGCTGAACACCAACGATATCATATGCAACCAAGTTAGGCATTGCACGGCGTACTAGAGAGATCAATACGGGATCATATGCACCGAAGTCGGCACCAGTACCAGTAGATGGTGGCGCTGCCGCTTCAGATAGAACACCAGTTCCACCAATGCTTGAACCTTCTTTAATAGAAGCTTCAGTGTTTTCTAAAAGAGTTGCTGTAACAGCTTCTCTGTGTGAGTCAGAAATAGCGGGAAGAGCAGAATGCTCTAGAATCGGTGCCCACTTCTTCATTAGTTCTTCATTTCTCATTATGGTTCTCCTTTAATTGAGATTTTTAGTTATTACTATTTATAAAAACTTATTTCTTGACAAAGCGGTTCAGCGACTGAGCATAGCTTGCCATTGAAGCATCAAGTTCCGGTGCTACTTCTTCCGCAGCCTCTTCTTGTAGAAGATCAGTTGATTCTTCTTCAGCAACTGGAGCAGGCGCAGATTCTACAAAGTAGTTGTCTTTGATTGCTTCTAATTTCTTAGAGTAATCTTCAGTTGATTCGAAAGAAATACCTTCTGAGAGTACACGCAATTTTTCCGCTTGTGTGTCTGTTAGTTCCTCAGAAACATTTTTGAATGCGACTTCTAGATCAGCTTGTGACTTAGCTTCTTTGATTTCCATCATTTCTTCTACTAACTCATTATACTTAACTTTAGACTCTTCAAGAGCAACTTCAAGTTCAACATTATGGTCAACAGTTTCTTGATCGATTTCAAGGTTATGCTCAGATACAAGACCTTTAACGCTTTCGAGTACAGATTCAGCAACTTCTACTTTAATGTTGCTTTCAACTGCTACTTGATTATCGTCCATCCAGTTTTCGATAACGTAATCTAGATACTGGTCTACTTTCTCTACAATCTCTTCAACAGATTTTTCTACTTGCTCTTGAAGATCGCTTTCAAATTTTTCTTCTAAAGTTGCTGTTTCTGCTAATACTTTCTCGTGTACAGCGGCTTCAAATACTGCTACAGCAGATGTTTTGAAGTCTTCAGATAAATCTGTACCTTCAAACAAACGCTCTACAGCTTCTTTAAGACCTGCATCGTTAGTACCTTGTGGAGTCTTAACGTCATCTTCTACGTTATCAGCAACTTCACCTTTAGCTTTTTTATCTTGTTTACGCTTTTTCTCGTTTCCACCTTCTGGAGTTACGGCATCAGCAGACATAGAATCTTCGCCTGTTGCTTTCGCTTCCTCGAGGTCTAGATCAAGATCAACGCCTTTTTCTAATTCACTCATTTAACTTCTCCTTTTAAAGTAATTATCGTCAATATTACTATTTATAAAAATTGTTATTTAGACAAAGAACGAACGAACTTCTCAAACAATGCGGCCGCTTTAATCTCTAATTCTGCCGTAGAGACTCTTGCAGTCTGTTTGATTTCTTCTTCGATCTCATCGAACGTATTCGCCACTTCCCATGAAGAAGAAGCTACATCGTAAATCCAATCTACACCTTCCATAACTCCCTTAACGAAAGCGTCTGGTGCTGATGGATCGGCTACAATATCTCCTGCGGTAGCTAACATGAAATCTTTCTGTACTTCCATGATACCACTCTTATTCTGTTTGATAGAACCCATGCCACGAGATGAAATACCAAGAGTACCATCTGCATCCATGATGTTCTGAACGATCTTACCCATTGGCGTGTCCATTACTTTAGCACGACCAACGATGTTTGAACCGTCTTGTCTTAACTCTGTGAACATATGAGATACACGATCAAGATTAATCGTTGGACCTGCGGGGTGACCTAACTCACCATATGCTCTGTTTTTCTCAACGTAAGTTTCGTTATATCTCTTAACTTCTTTAGCAAGGATCTCTTTAGGGTACATACGACCATTACGGTTCTTGATGTCGCCTTGCATAATGATGCCTTCGATGAAGTACTGCTTAGTACCATCTTCTTTGGCTTCTGTGATATACTCTACGTCTTCAACGATTTCTTTGATTAATAAGCTCATATGTTTAGTCCTGTGTTAAGCCGCTTGCATTGCGAAAGATACGAACTGCTTGAACTTACCCTGATCAGCTAACATACCTTCAACTTTCTTCTTATTAGCAGTATTCAATTGCTTGTAAGCATTAATTACGGCAGATGCTGAGAAAAGATCAATCTTCTGCTTCTTTCCATCTTTGAACTTGACTTGTCCTGCGCTTTTAGTCTTAACGATTTTTTCTAGATCAGCAATAACGCCTTCTGAATAATAACCTTCTTTATAAGACTCTTCAACTTCTTCTTCTTCGTCATCTTTCATTGCCATCTTAGTGGCAGTTGCGTACATGACATCAGTAGCTTTATCACCGTAACGATCTTTGAACTCGCTCATTTTTTTCTTGAGTTCCTTAACGATTTTTTCTTTCTTTACTCTCTGAGCACCAGTCATCTCTTCTTCGCTAAACTCTACAGCTTCATAGACATCTTCAACTTCGTCTTGCTCAAGATCGGCAATCCTCTTCTTCTCATTTTCTTTTTTGAAGTCAATTACTTCTGCTTCCTTGTACTCCGGAGTAGGAAGTTCTTGCTTTTGTACCAAATGCTTGTCGATAAAGGCCTTTTGTTTTTCTGCCGTAGCATTATCGCCTAAATCTGAGATTTGGTCATGAAGACTGGATTCTGTAAACTGCTTAAAAGATTTCATTTTGATTCCTTTATTATTCTGATTCTGCTTCGACTGGCTCACTAACTTCTTGAGAAGCTCCGAACATAGAGTCATATTTTGTTTCGATAGCCGCTGTCATTTTATCTGCCATAACACTATTAAAAGTGTTTTCAAAAGTACCTGCATCTTTATCGACTGCATTTTTAATCAAATCACTAACACTCATGTCTATCTCCTTACTTATACGTTTATTTATATTTAATTACTAAGCTAAAGATGGTTCATCGATCTCGTCATCAGGAGAGTCTTGTTGTGGACTATCTTCGCCTTCACTATCTCCGAACTCGTCTTCTGCGTCATTCGAGTCTTCTTCATCTGCTTCTATTTCGTCTCTCATGTTTTCGATTTCATCTTCGTTCATCATGAGAACATTCTTTCTTACCCAGTCTGCTGAGTAGTACTTGCCGACATAGTCGTCAATGTCTCGAAGAAGATTTAATCTTTCTCTCAAGACTTCACTTTCTTTCAACTCTTCAAAGTAGTTGTCTTGCATGAAATCATATCTGATAGAGGCCTGAATGTCGTTCCATTCTTCAGGCTTAATGATTCCCTTAAGGATTAACTGCTTTTCTAAAATCTTATCGAACAGCGATGAGAACTTTGATCTCAATCTGCTGATAAACTTACTAAACTTAATCTCGTCTCTAGATATCTCTGTTGCTCTACCTAAAGAGAACCCAGTGTCTGACTCCATACGAGAAATAGGCACATTGAGAGACTTAAACAATCTCTTCTGGAAATATAGTACATCGTCTAGTTCTCCTAGATTCTGACCACCAGGCAATGTAGTGATCTCTGTACCCTTTCCGCCCTCTCTTCTTGGCAACCAGAAATCGTCAGTCATACTCATATGTCTACGATCATCTTTAACGTCACCAGTACTTGCATCATACACTAAGCGATTCTTGTGCTTAGTCATCATATCTCGTAGATACTGCTCTGCTTTCATCTTAGGCAGATTACCTACATCGATATAGAAAATTCTTCTTTCAGGCGCTCTAGATATTCTATAGATAACTACAGCATCTTCCATCATTCTCAACTGATTCAAAGGCTTATGGGCTTTCTGTAAATGAGAGATAATTAACGAATTCGTCTCATTTAGCATACCCGAGTTAGCATTAACAATAGCATCTACCGCTATCTTTAATCCGGCTAATTCGTTGCCCTGATTACCTACTTGGCTGCCTGCTTGACCAAGAAATCCTTTTTCGCTATAGATATAATATTCGTTCTTAACCTGCTTTGTTAAAAACTTATTATCTTGACTTTGGCCATTAGAGCCTTGAGTCTTATTATCAAACTCTCTAACTTTACGAATCTTTCTTGGATCAATATAGCGCAACTCTTGAATACCCTTTCGAGGCTGCTTTACATCAATCATAACATGATAGTTGATTCTTCCATCAACATACCATTTCTGGAACGTATCGTATCCAGTAGAAGAGAAATCTAGCAGTCTAAGTACTGTATCGAACTCTTCTCTAATCTTTTTCTTGATATTATCTGGTTGATCCAGATCGTCTGTAACACACTCGACTACGCTATCAGTTGAAGATATGCTAACTGCTTCGTTCACAATATCGTCTACTGCCTGTGCCACTTCTGGTTGCTGAAGCATACTTCTATACTTCTGTACAAGTTCTGCTTCTGATCTTGCGCTTCCAGATAAATCTAAATAGCTACTAGCGGCGGTGCCTGTTGCGGCAATGTCGATAGAGCCATCTTCTGCGCTAGGACTAACAAAAGAGGGTATATTCTTATTCTCTTCTGTGCCCTTACGTTTAATCGAAAATCCAAATAATTCAGCCATATTTTATCCTCTAATAGGAGGGACTTTCATCCCTCGAATTATAGTTATCAAGTTATATTATACTGTAGTGCCAGCATCACCAGTGATACCGCCAGAGACGTTCCACCAATCATACTGAAATGTTACATCAAAGGTTTCAATCTCATCAGTTGTGTTCCAATCCATAGTGATTGCGGCAACACTAGTTGGGAACAACCCGTTAAAGTTATAAGTTCTCAATGGTGCACCATTTTTAGCATACTGTGTAATCTGTGCATTAGCTTTATAGTCAGATGCATTTACTCCAGCAGTAACATTACCCTCGTGGGCATTAATTGAGGCCATCCATGCTTCCATAGCGTTACGAATCAGGAAGTCCTCATCGTTCATGATTGTGACAGTCCATTCTGCGAATGTTCTGTCTCCCGCTACTTTTACTTTACGACCGAAATATGGAATTTCGATTGTGCCCAAAGTACTCTCTGGAATCTGAGCGGCTTGTACCATGAAAGGTGTAATTGCATCAGCTTCGCCATTGACCGGATTAGTGATCTGAACTTGAAACAGTGAGGCTTTAGCCCCACCGAATTGCAAGCGGCTTTTAATGTCATTAATGTTGAAAGCCATTTTTTATTTCTCCTTGTTTGTTGTATTATTTATTAAGCCGCACCAACGATCTCATTGAACTCTACGCCTGATCTAACAGCTACGAAGTTCAACTGGATAAAGTTGATTGAGCGAGCTGGCTTGATATAGATATCGCCAACAAATTGATTAGTATCGACAACTTGTCCATCATTGTTTGTTGCGTCACAAACAACTTTAAAGTCAAAGATGCCACGTCTACCTTGTACATCACGCAAGAACGGTTCAACTAAATTAACAAACTGGGCTCTAGTAAATTCGTCATTGAATTCGAATAGAGTTGATTTAGCGGCTCTACTGATAGTCTTTTCTAGAACGATAAACAGTCTACGCACGTTGATTCTATCAAATGCGCTTGATTTGCCGGCATAAGTCTTATCACCAAATAATACTGTACCTTGACCAGGTTGAGTGATTACTGGATTAATGCCATTCTTATATAGCAAGTCTCTTTGTGCTTTGTTAGGATTGATTTGAAGCTTAACAACATTTTTAACATTACCACGGTTATAGCCAGCAGGTGAGAACCATGGATCTCTTAGATCGTCAGTTCTAGCACATAATCCAGCGATGTCACCGTTAAGTGGAATCCAGCGATACGCATCTGAGTACTTATCGTACTGATACTTATAACCACTATCGACAACAGCATAGCTACTAGCAGTTAATCCTGCGGCATAGTCAACAACTTCATCTATAGTGTCGTCTTCGTATGCAGGAGAAACAAATGCTACGCAATCTCTACGAGTTTCAGCAACATTATCGATGATGTAGTTAGCTAGTTCATATCCGTTAGCGCCTCTTGCTTTACCTTGAAGAATGAAAGAAACGTCTACGTCAGCCGCATCTTTAAACAAGTCATAGCCTAAAGCTAGTTTTCCTAATGAAATACCTAATGTTTCTGATTCATCTTTACCATCGCTACCGGCAAGCATTGTTGTTCCAGAATTAGCTTTAAGGAAAGGAGCTCCAAATTTAGCTACATTTGCAGTTGATATTTTTATCCAGTTGGAGTTATTTTCTAATACGTTAACGATATAGTTAGAAGATCCGTCAAACTTCTTAGCCGCTGGGCTAGAAGATATGTTATCATATGTTTCAATGATTGCGCCTGCTACTCCACCGATTTCGCCATCTACATCTCGTACAACAACATGGTAGTTGCCGCTCTCAGGTGCGCCATCAAACTTGTCATGATCGCCCCATTTAACAGTAAATGCTTTATTTGTGAGAGTACTAACGCCAGTGTACTTAGAAGTAAATGTGACATTAACTCCGAAAGAATCGAAAGTTTTGATTGTGGACAAGAGGCCAGTAACACCGGCAAGTTCGGTTAGACTGATTGCTTTATCAGATGTGTTTGAATGTGCAATCGCATCGGCTGCAGTTGCTGCCAACTTAATAGCAACTGTAGTGTTGCCTGTAGCTGTGTTGCCTGCATTATCGTGACCGACAGGTAAAACAGGAATAGCGAAGTATATTCTATCATCTTCAAGGCCGGCGATGTCCGAAGCGCCATTGGCATCATATTGAACAGGAGTACCTGCTACAATAGTGCCTACTTCTGTATCTAGCTGTATAATGTTATTAGCAAGATCGACACCAGTGCCTAGTTTAACTACAGTAGCACCTAAAGCACTACCACCGCCGGTTGTAGACTCGACAATAATACCAGCTAAAGTTTTGAGTTCAAATGATGTGTCGGTGACAACAGCGCCTACTTCATATACAGTTCCGGCTGTATCGTAACCAGCAATACTACCGTTGGTGATTGCTCCAGTAATAAGAACGTAATCGCCTGTAGCAATTTCACCATCGTCATCACCAGTATTGGCAGTTAGAATTTTACCAGCTCCGTCAATAGAGTCGGCTGTCATGGTAGTGTTTACTGGTGCAGAATCTGGATTAAAGCTTAGAGCGCCACCGAGTGAGCCATCACCCGAGGTTGCAACTGTTTTTACTGTCATCTCTTGATCTGAGTCTGTGATTTTAATTTTATCACCTACTTTTACCAATCCAGCATTAACTGATGTGTCAACACCGGAAATTACTGCTGATGTTGCGCCAGCGGCAAGTGTGATCGAAGCGCCTGGGCTTAAAGTACCACCGACAAAGCTTCCTGCGCCTGTTACAGCGGTACTGTCTGCACACCAAGATACTGATAAGCTATTACCTAATAGGCCTTCATATTTACCTTCGAAAAGCTCATCGCTGCCACTTTGAACAGAAGATACGAGAGCAGTATCAGATGCACGAACAACATACAATGCATCACTGTATCCTAGAAAATTAGCGGCTGTATAGAATGTCTCTGCGTTTGTCCAAATGACAGAATTAGCGGCATCGGTAAAACGTGTGTTTGGTGCGCCGAATCTATTAACCAATTCGGTTTCAGATGTGATTAATGTTCTTTGATTTGTTGGCCCCCAACGGAATACACCAGCCAATGCACCTTCGGTTGTAGCTACAGCCGGAGTTGAGTTAGTTAGGTCGATTTCGCTGAAGTTTACGCCTGGACTTAGTTGAAAGGCCATTATTTATTTCTCCTTGTTTAGTCAAAATTATAAACTTTAGTTTAGTTTGTTATGATTCTATTGTTTATAATCTCTATTTATAGTTTTTTGAATCTCTCTTAGTTTAGCCAAGCATCATCGTTTTCGCCAACAGAGCGTATTTCTGTCGTATCATTGTTGATGTCATAGTCGTTAAACCCAATAGGCAATAGACTTTCTGCTAACTCTTCTTCATTTCTTTGCCTAAGCTCGTTAACGGTATTTATGTTTGTAATTTCTTTAAAGAACATCTGATCTGTCATCCATGCAAAAAGCACTAGTCCCATAACTAGGTCATCATGACATCCTGATTCTGCTTCGTATGAGTTAGCTTTTCTAGAAAACGTAGAAAGTTCATTAATTGTGTCGAAGTCATTCAATATAATTTGGTCTTGTTCAACTAGCATCTTGAGCATATTACATCCAACGGATTTAACTGCTTTTGTTGTTCGAATGCCCTTATCTGCTTTCTTTGAGAATCCTGTAGATATTCTTTTACCTGATCTACCTGCTGATTCTGTGAACATGAGTGTTTCCACTTCAAATTCATAGTGCAATGTCTCTGAGACTTGCTCACCTATATCATTGACTTCCACTAGTGTGTAAGCCTCATTATAACTCTTTATACTTCTATATATGATTTCAGCGTAGTCAATTGGCGTTATCATATTATCCTTAAAGACGCAAACTTGTCTGTAAGGCATCTCTGTAACATCGATAATCTGAAATGCTGAGTAATCTAATCCTTTACCTCTAGCTACATCGACTATACAAACATATGTGTGATCTTTCTGAGGCTTTTCATACACATTCATGTGCTGTGATTGACCAATTGGAGTTCTAGGCACAAGACTCTTTAGTTTGCCGCCCTCGATCAGAGTTCCAGACGATCCTAAGAATCCACACTCAAACTCCTGAGAGAACTTCTGAGTATCTTGATCCATAGCCGCAAGAGTCTCTTTTCTCCACTTTTCGTCTCGTCCTGGTACTCTTTGCCACGGCACTTCAACATACTCAAAGCCATTAGTATCTGCTTTCGCTCCCTCACAAGTCTTGTAGAAGTGATTGAGTCCATTTGGCGTAGATGTGTACAGCATCTTTGTAGTCTTACCAGAAGATATCGTTGGGAATACAGAAGCAAAGAACTCATCCCAATTTTCCACGAAGGCTGTTTCATCTATGTATAGAAACGAGATAGATTTACCACGAATAGCACTCGATGATGTCGCTCCTGCAATAATCTTACATCCGTTCTCAAACTCGACAGAGCCTTTGTTCCATTCAATAACGCCTTGTTGTAGCCACTTGGGCAATGCTTCATATGCAATCTTAATTCGATCTAGAATCTCACGAGCCGCATCACCTTTGTTAGCAAGTAACGCACAAGTCTTATGTTCGTTAAATAAAACATAGTGTAGAATTACAGCAACAGCAGTCGTAGTTTTACCTGCTTGTCGTGATGTCACAACTGTTACTCTACGATTGTTTGTTATCTTCTCAACAATCTCTTTCTGATAATCATACATCTTGATTGGAATGAGACCCCTATCAACATGGACAATTTGAATATACTTTTCTGCGAAGTATGTTGGATTCTGAGCGCACTTGATGAATTCACCAACCATATCTTGGGTAAACTCGATAGGAGTACCCTTTCTCTTTAGGTTGACGTTACCATTGTAGCCACGCTCTTGAATGCTAGACATCGCTATTCTTCATGTCCTTTAGCAATTGCTGTAGTTCATTTGTCGAACCAACAAACAGATTGTTATTAGTAGTGAGGCCTTTGGGTGCTGTCTCAGCATTCTCTGATTCTACTTTAATCTTGTCAGTAGACATCTTAACAAGGTCTTTGTTTGCGTCAACAAGCGTCTTCATAATAGTCGATACGACTTCATATGCTCTCGGATGCTCTGATGCTTTTGCTACATCGAGCATTTGCTCTAACGCCTCTGTTCCAGATTCGATTACATTATAGAAGTTACTTCTAGCGTACTCATAATCTTTATTCATTTTGTCGTCAGTGGGAACTTCTGTTCTTTCAATTACCTTCCCTTCGACTACATCATTCAGAGGCTCAAGTCCTAGACTTTTACCTATTTCATCATTCATAATATTAACTTTCGTCCTCTGTTCCGTCTCCGTCTGTCACTATGGTCATAGCTTTCCAAGAATCGTCTGTATCTATCGTGTCACGAAGACCAGTCGCTGTTGCGCCCGCAGGAGCATTAGTGGCTGGGTTTGCTGGTGCTGTGAATGTGTCGCCCACTTTATATGTTGTCGCTGAACTTAGATATGTGTTCCACCTTGTCTGGTTCTCTGTCGAGCTTCCTGTTCCAAGGTCATAAATTCTATAACTTGTGGCTGCGGTCAATGTAGACAGTGCTACAGGAACAGCAGGTGTAATTTCTATCTGCTCACCACCTTCGCTGTCTATTAATGATGGATAAAAGTCAACGTCAACAAACGTGATCTGTTTCTTCTCTGTCACTGGTCCAAAGAAGTATGCTTTCATCGTGAAGTTCAATGTCCAGATCAATGCTCGTCTTGTCTGAAAGTCTGATTCATACGAGTCTTCCTGAGATACACTATTCAGTACGATAGGAATGTCAACATACTTATTAATAGCATCTATCATCTTGACGCTTACCGTACACTCTGGCTTAAAGTATGGCAATATCTGCTCAAGAATCTTCATACCATCTTCATTATACTTTGTCATGATATTAAGTTGGAACTCGATATCGTATGGAGCAGGTGAAAACAAAGTCTGTAGTGTGCCTGCTGTAGCGGTTCCTGATGTTGTTCTGTTCAAGCTACCTAATTTTCTTTCTGCTCCATATGTCATACCAGTAATTTCAAATGACATTCTAGGCAGAGTCATAGCAGGAGCATCCAAATTAGGATCTTGCTCTAGTTTAGCGAGAATCTTTTGCATAGGCGCATAGTTAATAGGCACGACCATCTTCTGTATTGCTGTGCTTGCGTTGTCTTTTCTGGTGATCTCTATGTCATTGAACATCGTGCCAAAAACAGCAACATATCGTCTAGTAGATTCGTTATAGAAATGATTACCGTACATTAGAATGTATCCTCACCGAATGGATTACTTTGACTGAAGTCGATTATGTTGTCAGATGCAACACCTGTATTCTTATCGATAAAGTTTTCGAATGTTGTGTTGTCTGATAATGCATCTGTGGGAACCTCGATCACTCTCACTTGTTGACCATCTACAGACAATTCTGTTGCGCTATACGATGCAACAACATTCTGATATGCATATTGTGCAGAAATACTGTACCCGTTTACCTGCATCATTGCTCCCCATATTGTTACACTAGAAGCGACTCCACTTGAGTTGAGTACTCGTAATGTAGCATTGC
>Ga0209603_1003508_pt1 | contig 13538 bp, 7 predicted proteins | sample COGITO_mtgs_1206_FD_184812 | JGI IMG/M metagenome (GOLD analysis project Ga0209603, IMG submission 184812) | Pelagic marine microbial communities from North Sea - COGITO_mtgs_120607 (SPAdes) (version 2) | ecosystem: Environmental > Aquatic > Marine > Epipelagic ... | reverse complement strand
TACACACTGACCTTCCCCAATCTTGCCTGTTTGCTCGCAGCCATCGACATCTACTCGAGTGCCACGCCCGCCGCCGGCGCCGCCGGATCTGCCGGCGTTGCCGCCGACGAGTTGCACATTCTACACGAACGAGGTCAAGGTGGGGTGGGAGGAGCAGGTCGTGGTGCGCGAGCCGTGCGGCCTGACCCAGGAGCGCTGCTGCGCGCTCGCGGAGGAGCACAACCGCGGCGTCGATCCGGTGACTGTTGATTCGTACGTGCTCTCGGCGACGGGCTGCTGCGTGCTGCTGAGCGTCACTGGCGGCAACGTGCCGTGGGCGCCCGGCGTTGACGCAAAGATTGGTTGGGAAAGCTACCAGGTGGGCTCCGCGGGGATGGGCGTGTTGGGGACGATCGTCGGGTGAGCGGGTGCAGGGCAAAGGGCGGGCCATGGGGCCATCGGGCCATGGGACCAATGGGAATGGGCCGAATCCACTGCGCGTACAGTACGCGTACAGTACGCGTACAGTACGCGTACAGTACACGTCCAGTACACCAAAGTGTCTCTTGGTGAACTTTGTGTGTACTGTCACAGGGGGGGGTCTGTGGGGAAATGGTCGCGGGTTAGGGGGGGTGTGCACCCTCCAGATTTTCACACCAAGGGCACTTGGTTCACACTTGGACCACTGAACGAGTTGTGTACGAGTTGTGTACGAGTTGTGTACGCGTTTCGGTGGGCTGGAGTCCAGGCCATTGGCATGTTACCAAAAATGGGTATGTAGTGAGAAGACTCGCAAGGGTTCTCACTCGGATGCGCGGTACATGACGCATACAGGAAACCAAGTTTTACTGTACGCGCAGTGGATTTGGTATTGACGGGTGGTCGATGGCTCGCAGACTCCCGCCATTTGCGGCCTCTCACGAGCCTCTTACACACGACCAATGTACACTGCGCGTACACGGGTAACCGCGATTGTGTACGCGCAGTGTACGAGTGAAGCCCCTCTTCCTACTCCCCGCGTTTCCGCGCGAACGCGCCTGCGTCCGCCTCCCGCTCATCCAGATGCCCAATCAATCAAATGTCACACAATATAGCGATTCGTTGTACGAAAGCTCATCGCGCCTGCTCGAGGGACCCTCCCCCGAGCGCGTCCTCTGCCAACCCCTCGGTCATGATCACGTTCACGAGCATGAGCCACCCCAGATACATTTTGGCGACCCTGCAAGCGAGAAATCACACGACGCGCAATAGCTGAGAAGAGACACAGACCGAGCAAGTTGGGGCGGGGGGGCTATCTAGAGTATGGCTCGGCAGTGCGGTCAAATCTCACAGGCTGAGGACGCAGTAGCAGATCTCCGTCCCAAAGTAGTAGCCAGGGGGTAGGTACTGGTAGATCCACTGGACGAACGTGAAGCTCGAGAACAGGACGAGCGAACCGTAAATGATCGCGTCCACGAACCACGGCATGCGCAGGTCGGTCTCGGTGCGCAGCCGCCACTTGGCGTACTCGAGGTGGTAGATGATGACCACCATCGCCGCCGTGAAGGGGAAGATGCCCAGGATGTGAGGCAGCATGCGCCGCACATAGTTCGAGACGCGCTGGGCGTGCAGGAAGTCGAAGTTGGACGAGGGGACCGGCTTGCCGTCGGCGTCGCGCGTCGGTCGTTCACCTTCCCAGTGCGCCTGGGACAGTATGTGGAGGGCGTTCGGGTTCCGGACGTAGTCGGGCTTCTCGATGAAGCCGAGGCGGCCGACGGGGCTTTTGTAGCTCGTCTGGTCGGCGATGATGACCGGCCGCGAGTAGAGCTCGGTCATGAGGCCCAGCATCATGGTCACCCAGAAGCTGACGAAAATGAGTGCGAGTGTGTTTTGCTCGCGGATGCCGACCGAGATGGCCAGAAGCATCCCCATCAACGAGGCCGAGGCCGAATCTGGGGAAACGGGAACGAACAGGACTAGGTAAGGCGCGCGTGCGAGTGTGGCATTTGTGTGTGTGTGTGTGTAAAGGGTTGGGGGTGGGGGCAACGCACATTCAAACCATCTCCACCAGCAAAACGCGTCGTCGATCTGGCGGAAGTACCAGAACCAGGTGTGCTCGAAGAGGCCGACGACGAGGGCGAAGAGGTGGAAGACGGCGGAGATGAGGAAGAAGGACAGGGTGGCCCATGCAATGTTGATTGGCATGCCGTTCTCCTCCACCTTGAAGGTGTAGGCCTGGTTGGTCTGGTTGGTCCACTCGGCGGTGATGCGGTAGATCTTGATGTCGTAGGGGTCGGTGTCGCCGTACTTTTCGAGGTCTTTCGACCACCAGGCGAAGTAGGCGGTCAGGAAGACCATCGCGGTGTGCGCCGCGAAGCAGATCAGGTTGAGGACCCAGATCCACTGGGCGGCGGTGAGGCGCCAGCCGAAGCAGAGGCCGAGCTTGCAATCGCCGACTTTGTTGACGACCGAGTCGGCGGGGATGCGGTACTTCCACTTGTGCCGGTCGTCGAGCGAGGTGAAGTCTTTGCCGCCGTTGAATACTGGGTTGCGGACGCCGTCTCGCGGCTCGAGGCGGCGGTTTAGGATGGGCTGGATCTCACCTTCGGGGTTGCGCGGGTCTTTTCGATTGAAGAGCACGCCGCCCGTGGCTGACTGTGGCGCGGCGGCCGGATGGAAGGACATGGTCGCTTCTTCCTAGCTGAGAGGGTCGACCTTGGGCTTATCCGGTCATCCGGGAGTGATAACGCGTACGGGCGGTTGTAAAGGGCGAGAAGGCAGAAAAGGGGTTGTCGGCACAGCCGTATGCTGCCATCGCTTGCCGCGTTGGGCCCGCCCACTGGGCCAAAGGCGGAGAAGGACGGAGGCAGAAGTCGCGCCAACCAGCATCCTTACAGAACGTACAAAATGGCGTTCGAAGAGACGCTCGCCGCGTTACTGCGCACCGACGACGTGCGATCCGCGCTCCAGACGGCGTACAACCACGCGCTCGACGTTTACGACGCGCTGGTGGCGTCGGAGGACGAGGCGGATTACACCCCCATGCTGGGCATTTGGGGGGTGGGGTACGACGAGACGTCGCTCGACGAGCGTCCGGAGGCCCCGCATGCGATTCTGGCGTTGGTCGAGTTCCTGCATTACAATCAGGAGGTGTGGTACGAGGCAAAGCTTCGCCTTCCAGACTCCGCCGCGCTCCTCGCGATTGAACCCGTCGTCGTTGCGATCAAGGGCGCAATCGCGCGCCACCCAAACAACTGGTACGACGAGCTCCGAAACGGAGTGCCGTTGCCGGTCGTCATCCCCAAAGCCCTTCAGCAGCCCCAACGCGTGCCCGAACAGCTTTCCGTCGATGTGGTTGGGCCCGAGACCAAGATCGTCAAGGTGAAGCAGCCGTGGGCCGACGCGTTGGTCACTGGGAAGAAGGACGTCGAGAACCGCACGTGGCCAATAACCTCCGACTGCGGTCCCGACTCGCCAACGTGGTTTTTGGTGGCGTCCTCCAAGCCAAAGCCCACGAAGATGCTGATGCAAGACTACGAGCGGCGCTTGGAGCTTCAGTACCCGCACGGGCGGCCGCACGTCGACGTCCAGTCCGACTTTGCGTACGGGGCGATCATCGGCCTCGTCCGGCTGAAGGGATGCTACCCGTCGTGGCCGTCGGTGTGGTACAACCCGCCCGACCTCGCGTGGGTCGTCGACGAAGCGTGGGAGTTTGAGGAGCCCATCCAGATGCACTTGCAAGACGGCATGCAGACCCAGGGCTCGCTCGGGTCCGGCGATCGCGCTCGGTTCGGGTACGTGGAGTCGGTCCGCGCGCAGATTGCCAAGTTGCTGCAAGCGGCAGGGCCGTAGGCGACCGCTGAGGGAGAGGACGTGACGCGATGGACCATAACCCCACGTCGCGACGCGATAGTCAGAAGGGAAGCACGTAAAGAGGGGTGCGCGTGTTTCTCTTTCCAAACATGGCCGGTGCGACCGCTTCGTTACGGTTCGACAAGACGATCGGCACCCCGTCCGTGGGCGCGGCGCCGCCGTCGTCCTTCCTTCCCGATGACGCCAAGCAGCGCTTCACCGATGGCTCCGACGGCCTCCGCGGCTACCTACCGGGGTACTCGTCGCTCCTCGAGATCCTCGCGTCGCGCTACCACTACATTCTCAACGGGTGCGAGTACGGCGAGGAGACGTGCATCCCCATGCTCTTCCGTCCGATTGGTTGGGGGTGTCGGTTGGCCTTCTTCCTCTTTTCGGCCGTCTTCTGTGTGATGGCGATGATGCGCGATACGAATCCGATCGGACAGTACACGTTCTCGCGCGAGCGCGACGGCGAGGGCGTGCTCAAGGACGACGACACGGACGCGTTCGAGTGGTTCGTGTACGTCACGTACGGCGCGTGGGTGACCTCGATTTTGACGGAGGTGCTGACCTACTTGGTCGGCAGAGGCGGAGGCGGAAAGAAGGCGCACTCGCATCAATGCAGCGCGTTCCCGCTGACTCTCTGCAACCGGGTGTCGATCGGCGGGTCGGCGGAGGATGCGGCCAACTACGACGATGCGGACGGCATGCATTGCCTCCAGGGCATGTTCCTGTTCGTTTGGTTCTTGGGCTTTGGCGCGATGGCGAGCGCTATGCTCTACACCACGATCAGCCACATGTTCGTGAAGCGAAACGTCTACTTCGCCTGGCTGTTTGTCGTATTCGTGGGCTTCACCGTGCTCTCCACGCTCTCGGACGCCCTATCGCTCGGTGGCATAGACGGGCTCGTGGTGCAGAACCGACTGGCAAGCTGGCTGGCGGCGCTGCGCGTGATCGTCGTCGTGCCCGTCACTGTGATCTTTTCCCTCTTCTTCCTATGGCTATGCGCGCCGCCATGGGACTCGATTTGAAAGCAGGCAGTGGGCGTCGTGAGGTTCGTACGGTGTTGGACGTGTACTCGTGGATGATAAATTAAGTAAACGGGCGCAACGTGTTTGCGCGTGAGGGAGACAAACTCATTTAGTCCGTTTACTTGTAAACCCTACACAATTTCCACATTCCACTTCCTCGGCCCCACGGACTCGGAGCCAAAACAGCGTGACTCAGAATGGTCCTCCCTCTCACACGTCTCCGACAGCGAGGCGGACGGCGTCGCGGCGCGCGTTGGCGCCCAAAACGGCCGTGCCATTGTCCTTGTCCTTGCCCCGGCCAGTGGATGTCCGCGCGAGGAAGCGCGCGTTGGCGACACGTTCTTCCGCCTCGTCGTGCTGCCTGCGGGATTCGGCGAGTCGTTCGAGGTGCTCTTCGTCTACGCGTTTCGTAGCGGCAGCAAGCGTCTCCGACGGGTCGATGGGCATCGCGTCGCGCACGGTCTCTTGGTAGGTCCTGTACGACTTCCCGAACAGCCCAAACGTCCGTTTGAGGAAGCAAAATCCGGACGAGAGGATCTTTAGCCCCTCACGTTGCTCCGTGATGGTGCCGTGCTCAGACGCGGCCTCGCAGAGGAACTGCACGAAGATGCGATGTCTGTAGAAGCTCGTCACGTCCGAGAGCGTGGTGCGGTTGGTGTTGAGCATCACGATCGCGTGCTGCAGCTTTGCAAACAGCAGTCCACACGTGGCCTTCTTGGACGGGGTCAGCTTCTTGGTGTTGGTGACGCGGCAGTAGACGGAGAGGAAGAGCTCCATGGGGTCGGCACCGTGTGGGTTCGGGAGTGCGCCCGTGATGAACCCGGCCACTCCGCGCATGCAGAATAGATCGAACGCGGCGACCTGAGTGCCGGTAAGCGACGCGGCGATGGCTTCCAGCGCCGTCTTGCGAGACGGGTCCAACGCGCCCCATTTGGCCTTCGCCTCCTTTGTCCTCTCTTCGCAAGCGGTCTGCACGCTCGCACGATACCGACGCTGGGAAGCAGTCGCAAACTCACCGATATTGGCCGCCGATCGCTCGATTGCTCTCACAACTACAAAGTCCTGCACGGCGTCAGACCTGATGCGCGAGAGTTCGCTATGGACGGAAGAGAGCAGGTGGTCGAACGAGTTCCAATGCAGCCCCTCAAAGAAGGATGGATGGAACGGGCGGGTCAGAAATCCGACGGTGTCGTTATGCCCCTTCACTTTTGTGCGCGCGCCCGAAGACTCGCTGTATCCAAACGTCTTGTTCGCGAGCGATTTCTTCTGACGTCCAAACTGCTCGAGCGTGTATAGGATCGAGGACGTCAGGGATGTGCCGTCGGAATCGCCCGTCTCGATGCATAGCCTGGTCTCTACCGATGCCGCGGTCGCCGAGAGATCGCCAACCACGTCGGCGTCTTTTCCCACCCACTCGCGTCCGGCCAGCAGCGTCAAAAGGCGGTAGCCATTCAGCGCGGCGCTCGCGATCATGACAGTGTTCTTGCTCAGGCATGCGCGTTTCTGGCCCGAGTAGGTTGGCCGATTCTTCTCTCCATATTCGTATACATCGTCCTGGGCTTGATTCGACGCCAGATATTCCATCGCCTCGTGATCACGATCCGACCTCTGCCGGCAGGCGTGCACGTCGATCGTGTGGATGTCGAGAGCGTTGGGACCGGCCTTTTGGCACACCGCACGAGCCACGGCCCGCTCCAGGCGAGCGGTGTGCAGGTCGTAGGCCCTTCTAGCGTATGCGTCTTCGTCAAAGTATTTGAGAGCACACTGCATTACCGGGCAGTCGTGGCGTGTCTGGCTCGGCAGTGAGTTTCGAATCTCCGTCTCCATGGCGCGGGTCACGAGCGAATCGCAAAAGGAGAGCAGGCCCCTCAAAAACGATTGGTCGATCAGTTTGAGCGCATTCGTACGCACGGTGCCCGATTGAGCGAGGGCGGAAACCGCACGGTCGATTTCGGGAGTCGATGGCTTGTCGACCACTACGGAGCCCACAAAGGAAGGCTCGTTGGTGCAAGTGCCGTGCATCAGCACGGAGAGCGCGACTTCCATATCGATCAACTCCTGAACCGCCTTCGTGGCTCTCGTGCCGGTGGGAAGCCGCATAGGAATGGCCGCCTGGACGTCGGGGTTGGCAAACGGTTCCGTGGAAAACTGCTGCGTGTCGGGTGGTTCGACGGGACTGGGTCGTGTAGAGCCCGACGACTCGGCGCCGCGCTCGTATTGGTATTGAGTGCCGTCGAGCCGCTTGAACAATCCCGCGGCGGGGTGGTACCCCGCCAACTCGCGCGTCTGGGCAGCCGAAAACAGCGCAAGATCTGGGATGAGACGCCATGTGTGTGCCCAAAACCCCGGAATCGTTGCCTCCACCCGCTCTGCCGCCGCCGAGGCAAACGTCATTAGGTCGTCGGTGTTGAGATTGGCTGCACGCGTCTTGATTTCGGCGAGGCTCTCCTCCTTGCGATTCAGCGCCCCGTTCTCAGCGTCGGCGAGATCCGGGGTAGCATACGCCTCCGGACTCAGCCCAGCCTCGACGTGGTGCACGTATTTCCTACCGAGAACGTTGTTGCGAGTGCATTCGGAGAGCGCATCGAACGACAGCGAGGTCCTCTCGGTCATTCTGACCAGCGCGTTGTCGCGGCTCGATCCGGCCCGCGCTGAGCTTCGAGTGAATGAGAGGCAGTCGGCAACCCGCATGGCAAACACGTCGACTTTCACCTCCGATTTGAACAATTCTGGTGGTGGGGTTGGAAACGGCAGACCGCTGTAATCGCCAACGCTGATCGTCTTTGCAAAACGATCCACCCCAAGGCGGTCCTTGTGTTTGTCAAGCATACGGGCGTACTGAATGCGCCTGTACATCAACGTCGCGTCGACGGTCGCGTTTCCCTTCTCCTTCACAAACGACGCGTGCTGCAAAGTGCAAACCTCCACAAACCGTGCCATGGAACGGTGGACGGCGGACTGTGTGAAGTCGTCGTAGAACAGTGCGTTCAAAGGTTCCTCGAAGCACGGCTGGAAGTACTTTGGCCAGAACCCGAGGGTGATGGCAAGCGATTGAACCGAAAGGTCGTGCTTTGCCGCCTGTCGACCGTCCACCGTATCGAACAACGACCTGTCGTGCAAGGTTACCAACGCGGTCGCCGCGTTTACAAACTCGGAAACGCGACGCGAAAAGAAGGGGGATGATACGAATAGCTCCTTGCTTGCCTTCTTCACGAGATCGACCGCAGCCGTTTCTGCCATCAAATCGGGTCGCTTGGACAGACAGACTGCGAATCCTCCGAGCAGACGAGTTTGAACCGTCCACATCGCGTCGATGCTGTCGGTGGCGCTTTCGATTGCGCCGTCGTCGGTGCCGCCTGTAGCGCGCTCGCGTTCGCACGTATCCGAGCGCGACGGCTTTTTGACGACGCTTGAGAACGGGAGCAGGCCTACGCACATTGCGCGTTTGCAGCCCGCGTCGTCGCAACACATGCGCCTGGAAGTCAGCAAACGCCGGGAGGTACCACCCACGGCCCCCTTCAGAAGGCGTTTGTCCGACGCGTGTTCTGCGATGACGGTTGCAATTGCCGAATGTGAGAGCACCGAGGATGCAAGCGAGCAGACGACGTTCGCCGTGTGTTTTGCCCCGTAGACCTCGACCATGGACTCCAACATGGCTTCCGGAATCGATTGCACGCACGTGCTCTTCCGAATGCTGATTGAGGAGTGCAGCTCAGGCGTTGCGAATCCAAACGCACCCGGGCTCGTGCCTGCAGTCAGTGCTTTCACCATCGGATCCAACGTGCCAGGGTTGGTGTTGTTGTCCAACAGGAAGGTGGCCGCGGCCGATCCAACGCGGTCGTGGCTGTGTTGGAGTGCAGTACACGCATTGATCGAAACTTCCAGCTTCTTAAGGAAGGTCTTCTCGTTCGCCACGCTCTCAAACTGTTCTCGAACTAGCTTCTTGAGGCGATCGATCGTCTTGCCCTCGGAGCGCACCACCTTCGCAACGGGGGTCGGAGACTCGGGTGGCGCGTAGTTTCTTGCATCGACGCACTCGATTTCCATGTCGGAGTCGGCGTCTTCCAGACCACAAACGGCCGGAGCAGAGGGAGCCAGTGCATGCTGACGATCAGGGCTGCTGATGTTGGGCAGGTCGTAAACGATGGCAACGAGCGCGTTCACCTCTCTAACGGCGGCCTTTCCGGGTACGTTGAGCGCGTTCCTACCGTCCCTGTATCTGCGATTCTTGCAGATGTCGGTGTGGATCGTCAGAAGTTTGACGATGCTCTCGACTGCTTCCGATGCCTCGCGATCAAAACGAGCCTTGCGCCGCGCTGCGAGCTCGCAGACGAATCTTGCGGTCACACGGTTCTCTGCGATACGCTCGATCGACCGAGTGAGGCAGACCCGACAGTTTCCGGTCGGTGGGCAGTGCACGACTCGCGTCATTGTTCCGTCTACCGTGATGTGTTGCATGTAGTCGCTGCGTGCCTTCTCCCGGAACTCGGCCTTTTCCTTTTCAAACTCTTTGCGTCCGGCAGACTGTCCAAACCCAAGAGGGGTTTGTGCTCCGCATTCTTCGCACGTTATCCCATCCGTAGTCAGACGTCTGTGACGGGTCTGGCATCCGCCTTGGCAGAGCCCACGCGGAACACTTGCTAAGAGACCGTCGTGTCCATTCACGTACGCTTCCATGAGTCCGGAAACGTCGACGCAGTCCGTCATAGTTTTCTGAGTCGGCGAACCCAGAAAGGGTGCGCACTGATTCACTCGATCTGGAAGGGCCGGCCTGCCTGTCTGTCGCTGCCGATTGTATTCCCGTACTACTTGGGGAGCCAGGAGATTCCGGGCCCCTTTGCTCTGCGTCCAGAGGCCCCCCCCTCTCTTCCCTTCCAAGCGTCGCCGGTCGTTTGGGTAACAATCGTGTTATGGTGTAACGGTAGAGGGCCCGTCGGAGGGGGGGGCGTCTGGCCGCCGCGCGATCCCACCGGAAACGAGGGCGTCCGTGTTGGTATAAGGTGGCCAAAAACCAACCGCTCGACCAACCAAGGTGCGCACGACGCGCCAGTCGCGAGCCCAGAAAGCCCCACCGGAATTCAATCCCGGGGCCACGTGAGTTCACTTCCACCGGAAAGTGAGCACCCGGACCGACTGGCTAGGCGACGGGGAGGAGGGGGGGGGCGTCTGGACAGAGAACGGGTCGAGTGTGGCGTCTGCGGCCCACTGGGTAGCAAACCGGAAGCGGAGGCGCGCGGGAGCACGACGCGCGCGCCGTCGCCCCAACCCGCCACCCCCAGCCACGTCGGCTCACCCCTTGAACGCGAATCGACCCTCTCATGCTCACAGGAATCCCCTACGGCCACCAGAAAGTCCACACACAAGCACCGCGATATGCCGTCCAAGAATACCACGTTTTCCACGGCGGAGGAGCGCGTCGCGGCCGCGGCTCGCGAAGCGAACAAGAAGAAGAAGGAGGTAGAGGTTGCGAACGCGTACCCACTCAAGTTTCTCCAGTCGCTTGGCGGTCACGACCACTTTGCTCCCGTCCTCAAGAAGGCGGACGACCGTCCCTTCTTCGAGTCGTCGTTCAAGCGCCGCGCTTCCGTTGTGCCGGCGGCGTACATGGCCCCACTGGTCCACTCGTCGCCCCTCGCCAACGGCGATCTGCACAAGCACTCGTTCAAGCTCCTTGCGAGCTCCCTCGGAGAAGAAACGCTCGATCGCGCGGGAGGCGCCGCCAAGTCCATCCTCGCGTCGCTCGGCAACCTGCAAACACTCGAGATCGACCCCGACACGGCGCTCCCCATGATGGCCAAGGAGGGAGACGCGAAGCGCAAGCGAGCGGTCATCAGCTCGACGGTGACGCCCAATTTTTACAACGAGGCGGAGGTCTTCATGCGCTACTTCCCAGCTTTTCTCTCGGGAGATAAAGACGCGCTCTTTGCCAACGCTGGGGTGGAGGGGCCCAAGACGACGCTCGTCGACGCACTTCTCACCAGATTCCTCTACGGGCTCGATCCGGTCGAAGCGCTGCCTCAGCAAGGATCCGATGAGGCGAAGGCTATCTGGGAATCGAACGTGCGCGATAAGCTCTTCATCGTCGCCGACCGGCCCATAACCGCACCTACGACAGTTTCGGATCTCCCCACCGCCACAGACGGCCAGATCGAGTCCTACGGCATCTACTACACCGTCCACATGCCGGACGTGAAGCACGTGCTCGACAATGTGCAATGCCAAGGGAAACGCCTCCTCCAGCAGGCCGACGATCGTATCGTCCAGAACTGGGTCAATCTGACCACGGTGCTCGTTGGCTACGACCACGTTCCCGCGGCGGCCAAGGTCTACCTCTCCAACCGACTCGCTTCGACCAACTATGACCAGAAGGCGCTCTCGGTGGAGGCGGAGCGCGTCTGCTCCTCGACCTGGCAGTCGCTGATCGAGGCCGGCAAGGAGTCTACCAACGCCAAGGGACGCGTCGTCAACGAGATCACCAAGGAAGTCGCAAGCACGGTTACCCAGACGTGGACCGACAAGCTGTTTGTAAACCCGTCGATCGACGTCACCAACGCGGACGGAAACGTCACAACGACACTGGTGTTCAACTCGGATGAGCCGGAACGTGCGATGTTTGGCCTCTACTTCACCAAGGCCAACTACCACGACGCCAAGACGTACCAGGCCTCGGACTACCATGCCAACCTGAAGAATATGAGCGTCGTGTTCAAGGCCGTCGCCTACGCCATTCTCGGCAAGGACCCACCCGCGGCTCTGGTCACCTTTGATCCGGAGGCGGCCGCCGCGACCGGCGCGCCCAAGGGGCGCGGCCGTAAGCGCACGGCAGCCCAGGTGGAGGCCCAGGAGCCGAGCGGCGCTTCAGCGACCGCGATAGCCGAGCTCATGGAGTTGGTAAAGTCTTTGGACAAGAAACTCGACTCAGTGACCGAGACGACGGATACGCTGTCGGTTGAGATCGTAAAGGAGAACAAGCGCATGAAGAAGCTTCGCGAGTACGTCTTCGCAAACCTCCCGATGCTTCCTGGTGACGATGACGATGATGCGTAGACGCTTGTACGGTCGCGCTCGCACCACGATCGCACGATCGCGCCATCCTCTGGTACGAAAAGTGTGCAAGCTCGCGACGTGTGGGAATGTCATTGGGGAAAGTGGAAGGTAGAAACGGTCTTGGCGTGTCTGTGTACACAAGTGGTACAAAAGTGTGACCGGTACTGTACGCGCAGTGAACTTTGGTCAATCACAGCACGAGTTCCGTGACGGTACACGGCGCGTACACCGCTCGTACACAACTCGTACAGTACACGGCGTGTACAGCAAACCGTGTCTTCGTGAACTTTTGCTGTACTGTCACAAGGGGGGGCATGTGACACCTCATTTCCCCACAGCATTCCACAGCTTGAGGGGGGGGGTGCACCCTCCAGTTTTTCACACCAAGGCGCGCGCGCATCGTAAGTTGGTGCGGTGTGGGTTCGGTACTTGGGAATAACTTGTGAGTACCGAGTACTTGTTAAAAACGGTGGCAACCCGATGTCGCTGCGTCCGCGCGCGCCCGCTCCCTGCGCGGCGGCGACGTGCTGTGCCTCCCCCTCCTGCGGAGGCGGCCGACTGGCCGCGGTGCTCGCCACGGGGTTGCGGTTGGGACCGGCACCGGCCGCGCCTGCCGCCCCGACAGGTGTGGTGTTCACGATCGAGCCCTATTTGGAGGAGTGCTCCATCTGCTTTGAGCCGATGGCCGGCGCGGTGTCGAAGGACAATCCGTTCATCGTGCTCGAGTGTCAACACGCGTTCCACGTCCGGTGCATTTCCTGGCATCTACAAGGCAAGCAGAGCCCCAAATGCCCAATTTGCATAGCATTCATCACTCAACACGACATCGACGATATCGAGGACGTCGCAATCGTCGTTGAAACTCCAGACGGCACCGTGTACGTTGGCGGCCGCAAGGTGCGCACCGAGTTTCGGGACGGCAGCAGGAAGCAGTTCTACGAGGGCGAGAGGGGCGCCGAGTACACTGTGCGCCTCGAGTTTCCGGACGGAAGGAAGGAGTTCTACGAGGGCGAGAGTGGCGCCGAGCGCACTGTGCGCATCAAGCTTCCGGACGGCGAGACGTTGTTCTTCGAGGGCGAGCGGGGCGCCGAGGCGCAAGTGCGCTCCGAGCTTCCGGACGGCACGACGTGGTTCTACGAGGGCGAGAAGGGCGCCGAGGCCGTTGTGCGCCTCGATCTTCCAAACGGCGATACGTGGTTCTACGAGGGCGAGAAGGGCGCCGAGGCCGTTGTGCGCGTCGAGCTTCCGGACGGCACGACGTGGTTCTACGAGGGCGAGAAGGGCGCCGAGCACAATGTGCGCGTCGAGCCGGCATCATCTAAACGCCAGCGCACGCAGGCGCTTGCCGGCCGCCGCGGACCAACGCTTTGAGAGGGTGCCTCCTAATTAGGAGAATGGGTGTTTTGCTGTTCTGTCACAAGGGGGGGGCATGTGACACCTCATTTCCCCACAGCATTCCACAGCTTGAGGGGGGGGTGTGCACCCTCCAGTTTTTCACACCAAGGCCTCTCTGTTCACACACAAGCCACTGTACGAGTTGTGTACGCGCTGTACGAGCCGTGTACCGTCACAGGGGGGTATGTGACACCTCATTTTCCCACAGTATTCCACAGCCGGTTACTTGGGTGTACCGAGCAACAAACACAGACA
>Ga0209603_1003504_pt1 | contig 13552 bp, 14 predicted proteins | sample COGITO_mtgs_1206_FD_184812 | JGI IMG/M metagenome (GOLD analysis project Ga0209603, IMG submission 184812) | Pelagic marine microbial communities from North Sea - COGITO_mtgs_120607 (SPAdes) (version 2) | ecosystem: Environmental > Aquatic > Marine > Epipelagic ... | reverse complement strand
TCTCACCATTGGGTTGCAAGCCTTGCCGGTTTACAAAGTCTGCTAAGGTGATTTGGCCCACTTCTTGGGCATCGACATTACCTGGCGTTTGGACGGTCACGATACCATCTGAAGCAACCGTAATCTGTGAAGTGTCTGCTGGAATTTGAATTTCAGGCTGAATAGGATAGCCGCTAGGAGTCACAACAGTACCCTCTGAATTTCTCATGAAAGCTCCACTACGGGTGTAGCCGATTTGACCATCAGGCATCAGAATTTGGAAGAAGCCGTCACCTTCAATCGAAATATCAAGAGAATTGCCAGTGTTTATGAGGCTGCCTTGCGAGTGCATTTTGCTCGTGTTTAAGAGGCGCGTTCCCGTTCCAACGGAGAGACCAGATGCGAGACTTGTATTCTCTGATGTATTCTCACCAGCACCCCGTAGAACCTGATAAAGCAATGACTCAAAATTTGTTCTATCTGATTTAAAACCAGTTGTATTCACGTTTGCAAGGTTGTTTGCAATAACTTGCATCTTGATTTGTTGTGAATTCAGGCCAGTTTTGGCAACGTGCATAGCGAAAGTAGACATTTGATTTATAGCTCCAGAGATTGAGTTGGAGCTTATATTCAGCAATAATCATGCCAACACGCTTTAGTTGTTTGGCAGTCTCATCAAAGCTGCGCCAGCTTCATCTAACTCTTTTGCCAGAGATATCAATTTAACATTCAACTGATACTGTTTTTGGATCTCAACATTATTAATTAATTCATCAAAAACTTTAACGTTGCTTGTCTCAAGATAACCTTGTTTCAAGAGAACATTCTGGTCAGGGTTAAATTCCTCCCGAACAAAGTCACCTTTTGGCCGGATTGTTCCATCAACATCTTTAGTGAGCTCAAGGTCTTGGCCAGACGTCATCGCAATTTGATTTACCAGCACTCGTGTGCCTTCAGCAGCACCAACCGGTTGAATAAAAATTTGACCATTTTCACTAACAAACATCGCCTTAAACGGAGGCATCACAATTGGTGTTAGGCTTGTGTCTAAAACAGCCTCGTCTGCTCCATTTCGCAACGTACTATCGAGGCCAAGGGTAAGATCACCTCTTCTAGTCATTCCAAGCTGGCCAGTTTTCCCTTCAATCATGAAGTAACCATCACCAGTGATCGCGACATCTGTTTGTTCACCTGTTTGGCGTATTTCGCCCTGTAAGTCAGAGAACAGGCCAGGCTCACTCCTTTTAGTAAAGACACGAGTGCTCAACGTACTATCTGACTCAAGAAATATTGACCCAAACCTACCGCCAACCTCATCACCCCGGAAACCAGGCACTTGAGCATTTGAAAGATTCTGAGAACTCACATTTTGCCTGATACGCGCTGCATTAAGTGAATTCAACGCCGTATGAATTAATTTATCCATCTTGAAAAGATCCTATACAGATGATGAGCAGTTCTTAGCAGCAAGATTACATACGAATATTAATGATCGTTTGCGTCAAAGTGGTTGTTGTTTCAATAGCTTTTGCAGATGCCTGAAAATTTCTTTGCGCAGTAATCAAGTTCACTAGCTCTTCTGTAATATCAACATTTGAACGCTCTAACGAACCTGACAAGATATTACCGTACCCTTCAGAACCCGCTTCACCAACCTGAGCCTCACCGGATACCGCAGTTTCAACATAAGTAGCGTTACCAATTTGTTTAAGGCCGTTCTGGTTATTAAAGTTAGCCAAAACGATTTTTCCAAGAGGGTTGTTTTGGCCGTTTGTGTAGTTAGCTCTAATTGTACCCGATGCATCAATTTCAAGTCCATCAAGACGCCCAGATGTAAAACCATCTTGATCCACATTTAGAACAGAGAACGGTTGGGCAAACTGAGTTGATTGACCAAAATCAATATCAAGCGCGATCGAAAAGCCTTCTTCCTGTCGTTCGTAATGAACCAGATTTTTAGGGCTGACAATACGACCACCATTATCAAAAGTCAGCTCTCCCTCGTCGATATAAAGAGGATAATAACCCTGGACAAGGTTTTGTGGCGGGGTTGTTACCACATTGCCAGTGGCATCAACATAAAGTGCAACGCCATCTGAGTTCGTAGCTTGCACAAGATTATAAATTTGCGGCACCGTGCCCACACCAAGAGCTACATCATCAAGCCCAAACCTTGCCGCACCCTTCACTTTAATCGTTGAAGTGTTTCCAGTGGTGCCTGTTGTAAAAGTAAAGTTATTTGACGAAGAGTCATATTTTACTGTTACCCCGCCAACTGTATCGCCTGTGACCGGATCTTGAATTTGATTGATACGACTTTGCAAGGCTTCAGCCAGAGTGGTGCCAACGTAAAACCCTGTTGGAATTTCAATTACACCACTAATTCCATTTACAGAAACATTGAAGGTATTCTCACCACCTGTGTTACTCAAACGAAATACACTGGTAAGGTCCTCGTTAGCTGCATCTCCAACGGAAACTGCTGGCGATGATGCCAGACCTCGGCCTGCACTTAAAATCACATCATTTTTTGAATTTCCTACCGACATGAGATGATTGTCACCACCAAAATGCTCTGTTGTGTCAATTACTGATCCATCCGCAGTTGACAGCAAATATCTGCCTACCTCAATTGAGGACGCTTTTTGTTGAGCTGTTACACCTAGTGCCCCATTTGCTTCAATTAACTCACCAGTGGAGCCGCTGCTAAATGTGAAATTTGATGTATCACTATTGTAATTTACAGTCACCCCGTAGCGCTTATCGTTAAGCTGGATCTCTTCACCATCAGCAACAAATGGTTCTGTTCGAAGAACTTCACCACCACGAATTAGAACAGTCGAAGCATCATCCTGGGTTGGAACTCCAAGGTTGTTTGTCGCCTCTGCACTCGTTGATCCAAAGATTGAAAACGAGTTGAAGTTACTCTCTGTTCCAGTACCCAGCACTGTTCGGTCAACAGTAAATTCGAGCTGTTGTGTATTTTCATTATAATTCATTTTTATTGCCGGTGCTTTTTCATCAACCCAATCAGTTGTTGTTGTGGTGTCTGAGGCACCAGCAGATGTTTGCAAACCAAGAACATCCAGAGAGTCAAGTGAAGCGGCACCAACTGTTTGGGGTATCGTAAACTGTCCGCCCGCAACCTGTATTATTCCGCCCGCCGAAGTTACGGTTAAGGTAACGTCATCAGCGGGTGATGCACCTCCAGTTAATGATGTTCCAGCTATCGTTATGGTATCACCAACTTTGTATCCTGTTCCCTGTGTGGTTACGGTTACAGATGTTAAACCATTTCCTGCAGCGTTACTTACAACTGTAAACTGAGCACCAGTCCCAGACCCTGAAGTGGCTGACTGCGCGAGCCCGGTATCTGTTGAATTGGCAGTGACACCAAACCCACTAGCAACTGAACTCGACGTCAACAGACCAAGATTACTAATTTGCGTATCTGTATATGCATGCTTGTTGGAGTCACCAATTTCACGGATAACAATTTTTTGGCTGCTAAAATTAACCTGCGCACCTTCATAAACATTTGATGAACCCTCAAAAAATGCTTCCAGTTTCTCAGACTGATTGCTCATCACATAGATATCTGCCTCGGTCAGGGTAAAACCGTCGTCAGGGAAAGAAAGCCCTGTTGTATTGATTGTAACAGTTTTGTTATTTGCATCTGTGGTTGTGTCCACGTTTGTGACAGTAAATTCGCGTCCATTGATATGTGATGCCGCAGTTTGATCAGCGATTTGAAACTCTCCGCCGATCCGAATTTTCCCATTGTTAGTAATCGGTGGAGAGGTCGTGCCAAAATTTATCGTCATGGTGTTTTGTGTAGCATCAAACTTTACCGTGAAAGATGGATTAGAAGTGCTAGCGCTAACTTGAGTTTTATTATCATAGACACTTAAGCTAGGCGTCTTACCCTGATATGAGTAGACCATATACTTGTCACTAGCAGTTGTGGTTCCAACTGATGGCGTAGCAGCAGTTGACGTAACATGCTTCAAATTGACAATTTGCGTTTTGGTCAAGATCGCATCCATTTTGGTGCCAGCTGATCGAGCAAACATTTGATTCGTAACACCAAGAGCACTGGCGCCAGCTGAGGTGCCAGCATAAGTGTTTAGTGCAGAATTTACCCTTGCTTGGGAGTGTGCCAAAAACTGGTCCCTTGTAAAATCGGGAGATGCTCCAGTCAGGTCTATTGCTTCAACGTCTGAAACATAACTGGCTGAGAGCAAGTCTACATTGACCGCCGTTGTTAATCCTGTAGATGACCCGTCCGCATTAAGCTTAAAAAGGTTGATGTTCAGCGCATCGTCAACGTTCTGAACAATTTGAACCTTACTGTCGTCTCCATATGCTTCATTAATTGCACGCTCAACTTCAGCTGCAAGTTGCGTTGCATTGTAACTACCTGGACGAAGGTCAATGTTCACTGGTTGGTCACCATTGTCCACATTTACCGTAAGAAAATTCTTTCCCCAATAAACACGACTGTCTGCATCCCCACTCTCACGGGTTGAATTAAATTGAATTGGATCAGTAACAATCTGAACCAAACGGTCACCTTCTTCACCAAAATCAAATTCGGTAACTTCACCCGTTAATTTTGCGGGCTGCGAGTCCACAAGTGTTTGTAAAGCATCTTTTTTGTAGAGGGCAGAACCTTTACCTTCAATAAAATAGTTGTCATCTGGAACATCTGTTGTTTGCATTCCAAATCTATCAATGAAGATCTGATTCCCAGCATCATCAACCGATGAAACCAAATCTGGATCAATGACTGTGTCATTGATCACCAGGCGCGTATCATATTTGTTTGTTGGGTCCTCTGCAGACGCTGACTGGGTTTTAATAAAATACATAGTCGCGATTGTTGGGTTACCCAAATCATCAAAGATTGTGATTGAGGTAGAATTGGTGAATGTATTTGGGTCGGACGGGTTAAAAGTATACCCATCCGCAAACGCAGCTCGGTCTGTCACCACATCAGCTGCAGCAGGCACGTTTACACCCAATGAAATATTACTTGTCGCTTGTGGATCACCAGAAGTAACTGGGAGCTGCAATGGAAGGGCGGAGTCGAGATCCTTTGCTGTGACTGAACCGTCATCGTTCACTGGATAAACCAAGAGATACTGACCGGCAGAATCAACAACATAACGATCGTTATCAACATTTAGCGAACCGTTACGTGTGTAGACTTTTTGTGCTGATGTAAGTGACGGCTTGAGTGTAAAAAACCCCTGACCAGAAATTGCAAGATCAAGAGCGTTCAACGACGAAGAAATGTTACCCTGCGTGAACTGCTGTTTAATACCCTTCAAAATTGCACCTGAACCAATCGAAGAAGATGCGTTCTGCAAAGGTGACGTTGCAAAAATATCGCCGAATTCAGCCCGGCTACGTTTAAAGCCCGTTGTTCCAACGTTGGCAATATTATTTGAAGTGGCAGAGATATCTGCACTTGAACCATTCAAACCAGTCAATGCGGTATAAAAAGACATTTAAGTTAACTCCTGATGGACATCGTATTTTTTAAAGCCAGGTCTAATAATTAAAGAAAGGTTACTTTTTGAAAGTTTGAACCTCGCTCGCACTCACGTCGCCATAACCGCGAACGTCATATACAACACCATCGGAACTGTTACCCGCTGTTGCTGCAAGAACCTCCCCAAAGACAGATGATCCAACTGATTTCATACCTGTTCCAGTGTCAGCAAATGCTTCCACCGTAATGTACTCATTATTATCGAGAACATTCTGAGGGATGTTTTCCCAACGGAAACCCAAAAGGCCAGCCTTTTGTGGCCCTAATTCTTCAGTATGAAGAATGTCGCCGTTCATCGATTTATAAAGAACACTTGTGTTGGTCGACGTGGACGGAATGTCCAGTGCCCCAGACACAGTACCTTCGGCATCAGGAAATGCCTTGTTACCAGACACCAGAACTGAGTGGCCCAGCATGTTAGCCGCAGTTGCAATCCGAAATTCCGATAGCTGGCCAGAAATAGCCTTAATGCTCTCATTCATCTCAGTTTGACCAGTCACCATTGAGAATTGCGCCATCTGAGCAATCATTTCGGTATTATCGGTTGGCTTGAACGGATCTTGATTTTGCAACTGTGTCGTCATCAGCTTAAGGAAATCATCCTGACCAAGTGTATCAGACGACTTATTAGGTTCCTTAGGCTGGTTGATCCCCAGCTTGTCAAGAATTGAATTCAAGGAATTATTATTATCAATGGAACTCATTACTCAGTCTCCCAACTATCCCTTATTTGCCCATATTGATGGTTCGCATCATCAAGCCTCGTAGAGTAGAAATTACTTCGACATTATTTTGGTACTGACGGCTTGCTTCGACCATCTCAATCATTTCTTCATTTTCATCAACTGCTGCGCGATAGACATAACCATCTGCGTCAGAAGATGGATGATTTGGCATAAAAGCCCTTTCTGGATCTCGCGTGATGGCTTCAATTCCAACGACATCAACCGTTGACACACCATCACTCTCGATGGCATTCGAAAACTGAGTTGCAAATACAGGCTTTAACGATCTGTAAGCCTCTTCTTTGGACCCGGAAATAGTGCCCGCATTGGCAAGGTTGCTCGCAACTGTGTTCAATCGAATCAATTGAGAGGCCATTGCACGACCGGAAATATCAAAAATGTTTTTGATTTCAGCCATCATTCACCTCTAATCGCGCTCATCAAGCCTGTTATTCGGCTGTTTAAAAAATTGAGCGTTGTTTGATAACGTGTAGTATTCTCAGCAAATTCCATTTGCTCGACAGCTAGCTCAACTGTGTTACCATCCATTGATGGATTGATTGGATCACGAAATAATATTTTGTCGCGTCCGACGTTGATTGCTGTGGCAAGGTGCCTACTGTGGGTTACGTCTAAAGGACCGATGCCTGGAGCATGCTTTTTTATTTGATCATCAAAGCTCAAGTCACGAGCTTTGAAGTTGGGTGTTGCCGCATTTGCAATGTTAGATGCCAAGATCTCATTGCGGCGTGACCGCAACATCAAAGCCTGAGCATGGAAATCTAAATGTGACGCAATCTTATTCATTTACCGGGTCAGTCCAAAATAACTAGGGTTTCTCAACCAAAAACAGTCAATCTTGGTGTGGAAATTGCAAATAGAATGCCAAAATAGCAAAAGGGCAAAAATATGAGCAACGTAATGAGTGAAGCCAGAGCTGAAATGTCATCACCTATCAAACTGGACCCGGAAACAATCAAGATCAGGAATGCCTTAATTGAAAAATTTTCTGATAAGTCAATCGAAGATCTTAATACTTTTATTGATGATGCTCTAATTGTTGAGAGAGACGAGTTCAAGCGGCTTGGTTTATTAGCAGCTCGTATCCATATTTTAAGGCAACGAGTATTAGCACTAAAAGCCTTCAACCGCGATGATACAATAGAAGAAATTCCAAGCACGCTCCTCACACTGCCAGATGTTCGTTTCCCAGACAATGATATCACCGTTGACGACGACTACCTTGATGAAAATGATACAATTACTGATTGGCGTTCTCTCAAAATGATTGAACCTGGAGAGGTGAATGGTGTTCGTTTTTTTAAGGGAACAATGATCAACGCAACCGCAAAAGATGCAGATAGATTGATATCGTCGGGAAAGGCAATTGTTGTCGACAATGAAGGAAACCCAGTTGACACAAATTACACAACTAATGATGAAAAAACGGAAACTGAGGTAACGGAAACTGAAGGGACGGAAACTGAAGGGACGGAAACTGAAGGGACGGAAACTGAAGGGACGGAAACTGAAGGGACGGAAACTGAAGGGACGGAAACTGAAGGGACGGAAACTGAAGGGACGGAAACTGAAGGGACGGAGAATAGCCCTTCCGACAACTCAAGCGTCAACAATGAAAAAGCTGATAAATAGACCGAATATCAACATTTTAGAAAAAACAACTAATGCTCAAAAAAAGACAAAAACAAAACTGGGGGCAGAAAACAACTCTCTTGCTTCTGATTAGCAGCCTTTGGGCTTGCTTTCCTGAGCGGTTTAGGCATGAGAAATATGATTGTTCAAGCAGCCCTGGCACTATTAAAGCCATCGTTTTGAGCAAGGCTGAAGTCGGAAATCATGCTAAAATCATTGACATAACTGGTGAGCAAGCAGCATCAGTTGAGAAAATCAACACTCAGATGGCCGTTTTGCATTTCGCAGATAGACAAATAAAGGTCAATCGTGAAACAGGCGCTATCACCTTGATCTATGGTTCAAAGTATAGGCGTATAATTTGCAAAAAATCTTTATTCAAAATGTGATCTTGCAGAGGATCATTACGATTATTTTGGACCATGGAATTTTACTACAACAGCAGCTTCATCGGCGCTTAAACCGGTCTGGGTTGTAATATCGTCGGCCTTTGATCCAATTCGAGCAAGCTCAATCGCTTTGGATAGCTTCTTTTCATTTCCAAAAGCTTTCGCAATGAATTCTTGCTCTGAACGCACCTGTTCAATGGCCGAAATTATTTGATCATTAATTGCTGTAAATTTTTCAAATCTTTTTGTCCATTCATCCCAACGTAGACTGAATTTCATCAGCCCGTCAGCTGTATCGGCGCCGTCACTCTGGATGGTTTTTATATAGGTTTCAAACCTATTAATTTTGATTAATAGGTTCAGGGTGACAAAACCTGAGAACAAAATTAAAAGAGCAAATAATGTGATAATCACGATGAAAGCAGGATTTTCAGACAATATGACTAAGCTATTCATTCGCTCACCGTGTAGGTTTTGCAGCAACAATTATGTTTTAAGTTTATTGAACAAACATCAAATTGCCAAGGGTTACTAAAAAACTTGGCGCATTATTTATCAAGATCATCAATATATGTGTTTAGGCCAGTTGTAATTTCAGATTGAGTGCCAGCATATATCTCTAGCTTCTTTAGACGTTTAATTAACTGAATAAAAAGAGCTTTTTTTTCTCCCTCAACACCATCGTGCATAATTTTCTCGGCTGGAAACAATTTCAAACAAGTGTCAAGTTCAGCACAAAGATCATAAAACTTTGAAGAAGTAATTCCACGCACTTCAAGCGCATCGATCACACTCTCGATACGCTGCAACACTTCAACATCGTCCTCATTGAGGGCCAAATCTTTTACGCCCTTAAGTCTTCATCTCTTTGTAAGCCTCCATCAGCGCATCAGACACGCGGTCAAGATCGATTGGATACTCACCCCGTCTGATAGCATCTTTAATGCGGTTTACATTTTCTTTGTTAATTGGTGCGGCCGATGCCATGTCCTTTACAACAGCCTCGCTGTCCAACGAATTTAGCTTTACGCTGTCCACCGGACTCTTCAAGGACTCACTATTTGTCACGGGCTTTGCAGAACGTGACCCGTTGTTTGAGTTTGCACGCACATCTGGCCGAATTGCAACATTTTTTGATATTTCTACCATCTCAATTTACCTCCGATACTACAGTTACGACACTTTAGTTGAGTTATTTAGTTAAAACTCGAATTTTTTTCCGAGACACGACAATTCCCTCGACAATTTTTCCACTTTGCTCATTTTCAGCTTTTATGAGCTCACCAATCTGCGCATCAACTCTCGCAACTCCTGAATTCTCAATTGTAACAGGCCCAGCAATTGATTGAATGATTATCTTTTGACCTTTTCGAATGTCCCAGTCAATTTCAAGATGCCGACTCAGCAAAACTTGATCAACACTCAGGGTCTTTTTTAACGTCCTTCCGACAACATCACTTGCTTTAGTGAAATAACCTAAGAGATTTTGATTACTAGTCTGCTTCACACGAATGTCTCCTTCAGACAGGACTTCTCCCTTCTGCAAACTTCTTGACAGCACCAAAAAAAAACTTCTCTTAGGGGCGTTGGCTTCTTGGCTTAAAACTTTTCGACCGGGCCCATTTATATTTGTTTCTTGGTCTGACACCACGTGCTTGCCAAGTTTTACAGCATTGGTCCTGATCGCTATCTTAAAGCCACCCGGATCTGCACAGGATAGTTCTACCGTTTTTAATGTGCCAAACATCGGTTTCACCTTTATGCCTGTTAAGCAATTCGGAAATAATCTTGCATCAGAAATTGCTGGATCTCCCACAAAACTTTTTGTTGCTAGAAATGCGTGTATTTCCTTTTTCAAGTCCGCACCACTGACCATCTGATTGGCAAATGATGGCACCGCTTCAAAAATCACGGCAGTAAACATTCCCAACAATATGAATATTTTTCTAACCACCAAAGAAGAAAATTTCATTTTGGTTCCTATTACTCGGTGATCTCTGTGACTTAGATTTTTGCCCTGTGACCAATGCCTTTATTTGATTCACAGATGGAAGGTGAAGTAGTTTTCCAGCAAATAAAAAATTCGGATTGCCACGGACAAAAGCCTCTCGGTTGAACTGCAATATCGCAAGTTCAACGAATTTCATATTTAATCCACTTCCGCCATAGTACTCTGTCATAATATGGCTTAAGGTCTCAGCCTCAGCGACCTGATGCGTTTGATGCGCGTTAGGATCAGTCCGCATTGGATGGGTTGTGTACTCATTTAGTGTCGAGCCAATCTCCCGGCTATCGCCATAGGTCAGGACAACAATCGGTTCTCCGGCACGCACCACACAAATGTGAAGCATTGACGCCAAAAATATCATAAATAACAAACGCATCATTTGAACTCCAAAAACGAAACTCTTTGACCACTTAATTGTGCGGAGGAGCGTTTGCGGTTCAATGGCATTAGAACCGCACCATCGGCATTGATCTTGATAACCCGCAGAACAGTCCAAGGCATATCCTCATTTGACACAACCGCGAGCCGGTTATTTTGAAGCCCGTGACGAGAGCCGATTGGAATATGCAACCCATCTTCCCTGGCAATCATCGTTGCTGAAAGGGGTGTACACTGCATTACCGTTTCTAGTTCAGCGGCGTGTTCGAATATCAGCTTTGATAAGTTCCCTTGAACTTTTGTTGAATTAGGTGATGCCAAAACGCTCATGAATTGAGTTGGCAAGAAATTGCGAATGGGAAATACAGCTTGATGCGTCACCTTTTCCGTGGGGCGATAATCACTGTCAACAAAAACGGCGCTTTCAACCGTGACATCAACAAAGTGGTTTTGCTGGAAACTTGTTTTTTTAACAATTCTTTTTAACGTTATTGTTGTCGCAAGTGCAAAGTCGCCGTTTAAGACTTTAGTAGTGCCTGAAGTTAACGCCTTATAGCTGTAGGTTTTATCACGGGTAAGCTCTTTTGGATCCAGTGGCAAATTAACCACATTCACTGAATTGAAATTTGGTTTTCTAGTAAGGTGTTCCTGTAGGCTTTTTATCATAGCTGACGGCTGGTGCGAAAGCCAAGCGGGGATTTTTTCGTCCACTCGGAATACTGGTGCAAACATCGTAACAGTGTTGAACAAACGGTTTTGGCAATCAACTTTTTTTAGTTGGCCGACTGCAGCTTCAATTTCAACTGTATAATGCAGATCATCAAATCGTTCATCAACGATATCATAATCAATAATCTTGCTTGATGGTCTAACTACAAAATGATCATCTAACTGCGATCCGGCTTGCACTGAACTAAAACCATCTATCTCAGCGCCTCCTAATAACGCAGCACTGTAGAGAGCATCCTCAAGAGCGCGGGCTCTGGTTTCGTCAATGTGCTCGTTTGAAATAATTGCTGCACGCCCAGTTGACATAACAATTTGAAGTTTTTCTTCCTCAGCGTTGGCAATCGGCAAACAAAAGAAAAATAAGCTTAAAAATAATAGAAATGGGCTTCTTTTTACCATGGTCTTAGGCCTTAACCCGCGCCGTCTTCAAAAGGTAACCAATGGTCTCCCGATCGATTTCTAGAACAACCTCGTAAGTATCACTGCCGGTCGGATTGATTCTAACCGTGCGTGCGCCTCGGATGGTGCCATTCACAACTCCGCGAAAAGTGTCATTTTGGACGACCAGATCAATCACGGTCGTGCTTGAGTCTACTCTCAAACCATGAATTTGCTCAGCTAAATCGCGCATGGCTGCCATTCGCGCAGACCGAATTGCCATCAATCTCTTTTGAGCTTCGTTCTGGCCTGGTTGCGTGGATGTCACGGCATAGCCAACGGCCGTTAGCGTTGGAATGGTTTCGGTAGTTGAGTCCAATACATCTTTGATGTTGACCACAGTCTGTGTTTGCGATGCTTTGACAGTCGCCATTTTGTCAGTGACAGAGTGTTCAGCTAGATGCTGGCAACCGGTCAAGAATGCCATGCCAATAATTACAGTCATTGCCGTTGAAGATACTTTGTTCATAAAAAGCTCCTGATGTGCACACGCGTATTTTTGATAACTGGCCAACGACATGCATGTTCTGTGCCAATCAAATTATCAAGTGAGAATTCAAACCCAGGTAACGGATAAGTGGACGGCAAAATTGCTGAATTCATCTCGTGGCAAAAAGACAGATTGATTTTGGCCGACAGCGTGTTGGAACGTTTTGATATTGGCATGAAAATTGCCTTTATCAAGAAACATCTAAGATTTTGTATGAAAAAATATTACGTGAAAAGAGAATTAAATTGTTTGTTTTTAGAATGTTAAAAAATATTAACAGGATTATGCTTTGCTATACCAGTAGCATTTTTCGGGTCAATCAAATGAATGGTGAAAAGTGAATGTCATGATTATGACACTGCAAAAATTTGGCCTAACAGGTATTAGCTCGACGGTATCGGCACTTATACTGTCAACGGGGATCTTAGCATTAGTTGCGATGATGGTTTTGCCATTGCCAACCTTCCTGCTAGACACATTTTTTGTCTCAAATATCCTACTTTCTATTTTGGTGCTGATGGTAGCTCTTCACGCTTACCGGCCACTGGATTTTTCTAGCTTCCCAAGTTTGCTGCTAATAGCCACAGTGCTGCGGCTTGGTCTGAATGTCGCTTCAACTAGAATTATCCTTGGGAAGGGTCAAGAAGGCCCTGAAGCTGCTGGTCAGGTGATAAATGCATTTGGCCAATTTGTTATTGCCGGCAATTACGCAGTTGGCATTTTCGTATTTGTTATCCTCGTTATCATTAATTTAGTCGTTATTACCAAAGGCGCTGGACGTGTATCAGAAGTTTCAGCACGTTTTACGCTTGATGCCATGCCTGGCAAACAAATGGCAATTGACGCCGACCTCAATGCCGGCGTCCTAACCAATGAAGAAGCGCGTGAAAGACGCGCAGAAATTTCACGTGAAGCTGATTTTTACGGAGCAATGGATGGCGCATCAAAATTTGTAAAAGGCGATGCAGTTGCAGGCATCTTGATCCTCGCTATAAACATTATTGGAGGGCTTATAATTGGCGTGTCGCAGCACAATCTTGATATTGGCCAGGCCGCAGAGACCTACATCTTGCTGTCGGTTGGTGATGGCCTCGTTGCCCAAATACCCTCTCTAATGCTGGCAATCGCCACTGCGATCATTGTCACACGCGTGTCATCGACTGAAAACATGGCTTCGCACATTGGGAAACAAATTTCCTTGTCTCG
>Ga0209603_1003502_pt1 | contig 13555 bp, 9 predicted proteins | sample COGITO_mtgs_1206_FD_184812 | JGI IMG/M metagenome (GOLD analysis project Ga0209603, IMG submission 184812) | Pelagic marine microbial communities from North Sea - COGITO_mtgs_120607 (SPAdes) (version 2) | ecosystem: Environmental > Aquatic > Marine > Epipelagic ... | reverse complement strand
TTCTTTTCAACAAGTTTTATTTCTTTAATCTTTTCGGCAAAATTTGCCTCTTGCAATTGAGCAATCTCTTTCTCTATTTCTGGGTCGATGTCTATTTCTTCAACCCTGGATATTAGATGTGGTGCCCAGCCGTTATTATCCTTACTCATAGTTATCTAGTTACACTTGGCGTTACTGTAACTCGACCTTCAATTCTTCTAGTAACTAATCCACCACTAGTAGTTGTTGTTAAATCCCACACATATCTACCTTCTGTCAAAGCAGATGTTACTGTGTCTGTTAGTGTGATTGAACATGTGCCGTCAGTACCACTTACAATTGCAGTAGTAAAAGAGGTTGCGCTTGTAGATAGATGAGTCTTTCTCATCTTACTCGTAACTGTTTGACCTGATATGTCAACAACAGTTCCTGTAGAGTCTTTAATTGTTAGAGTTTGTGTGAAATCGGCATCTTGGTCGATTGTCAAATTCTGTATTATTGCCATTCGTTTTCATATCCTTAGATTATAATACTATTTATACGAATGAATCATCGCCCCATTTGAGTGTGATTTCTCCTGATTTTTCGATAGTTCTTGCTGGATAATCAGGTCCATCTGACCATTCTATGCCAGGTTTAGTAAACATTAAATCGCCCCACATCTCTGTATTCTCTGCCTTCCAAGCATCAAAGATTGTTTCAAACTCATCATGCTCATCTTTTTTAATGTAAGAAATCACCACTTTGATAACAGAAGTGCCTTTTGCAACCTGTTTGACCTGCATTGTAGAAGAATGATAATCAATGTTACCATCTTCATCAGCATCAACTTCTGCGTTTTTATAATGAAGATACTCTGTAGATGCTACAGCGCCACCATGAGTTACATCTGGACCAGATACTACTTCGATTCTCTGTTCACAAACATACATAATGCCTGGATAATCTACACTTACTTCGATTATGTCATCAGGAGTAAATTCGTTACCTGAAATTCTTCTTGCTGTTGTTGCCACTATTATCTCCTATGAAATTTGGTTCGTGTTACCGGCAAGTGCCGAACCAGCAGAACCGCCTGCTGTATTTTGAGCACCAGCGCCTCCACCAGGACCTCCGCCGCCGCCATTGCTACTTGCACCGCCTGAACCACTTTGTCCTAAATCGCCACCAGGTCCCCCAGCACCAGCATCAGAGGGAACAGAAGTATTTGCCATGTCAGTACCTGCACCTCCAGCGCCTCCCTGTGTTGCGCCTCCATTTTGTCCAGCCGCAGTTTGTCCGCCGTTATATCCGTTACCTGTTGGGTTCCCGCCAATGCCACCGTTAGCGCCACCGCCGCCTCCGCCGCCCATTCCTTGATAGTACCCACGACCTACAGGTGCCCTAGCAGAACCGCCGCCTCCGCCGCCTCCACCATTTCCTGTGAAGGTTGTAGTACCAGCAGAACCGCCTGTTCTTGTACCCGCCGTAGCAAAAACTACTGCCATATTATTATTTGCTGTTTGTGAATGTGTAAATGCAGCGCCGCCGTTTGCGTTTGACTGTGCTGAACCTGAACCAGCACCTCCTGCACTGCCCGGTCGTCCGCTGCCGCCACCTAGACCACCAATGCCGGCACCACCGTTACCACCGCCTGAACTTGGGTTAACAGTTGCAGATTGTCCTGAAGCGCCCACAATAGAACCATTGTTTGTAATAGTAATTGTAGTACCCGAACCCCAACCTGTGTTTGTATACATTGCAGGTGTGCCTGTAGATGATGAACCAACAGTAACGCCACTATTAACAGTTATTATTGCCGGTGTGTTTAAATCGCCTCCAGCACTCTGTACAGCGCCGGCAATATCATAATTGTTTGTATTAGATGAAATCGTTAGTACTGTAGCACCAATCGCCCCATACATATCAGAAAAATCAATAGCACCAGATGCTGGTACATTAGGATTTGGGCCTGCAGAAACTCCTGCACTGCCACCCTTATAAAATTCTGATAATGAGTTTGGTTGGTCATCACTAAATTCTTCTGCGATATCTCCGCCTAAAGCAATTGCGCCTGAATCTGTTACTGCCATATTATCTTTCTCCTTTTAATTCGTTTATTTCTGCTTTTAATTCTTTAATTGATTCAATTAGTACACCAACTAAGTTACCATAAGATACAGATAGTGTATTATCTTCGTCATCATTAACTTTAACAACTTCAGGTACAATCTCTTGCACTTCTTGTGCAATAACACCCATTTGTCTTCCGCCGTTTTCGTTATCGATTCTATTGAATGTAACACCACGCATTGCACAAACTTTGTCTAATGCGTTATCGATTGTTTCTACATTTTCTTTCAGTCTAGCGTCTGAGAACGCAGTTACATCATTGTTAAATGTAGCCGCACCAGCAGCAGACATGTCTAATGTAAGTGCCGTGATAGCAGAACCGCCATCGTTGCCTTTGAATATCATGTCTTTATCAGATGTCGTAGATTTGATTACAAAGTCTGTTGATGAGTTTGTAAATTCTCCAAATGTAGTTCCGCCATCTTTTAAGAATATATCACCACCGTCAGCGTCTAATATAATATCTGTAGTTGCATCTAGTGTAATTGTAGAACCAGAATCAATTTCAGTAATAACAGGCGATGTTAATGTTTTGTTTGTAAGTGTTGCAGTTGAAGCTGTTGAAACTAGACGAGCGTCACCACCAGTGCCTGGTAGTGTCAACACATTTGTAGCACCCTCAGAGTGTGGTGCACCAATAAGTGTTTGTGCATGTGCGTTTGAACTCTCACAATAGAATTTAATTTGCGAAACTGCTGAACCATCATTTTTAAGGTCGATAAGACCACCAGTTAAGAATAAATCACCGCCAGCAGACATATCAAGTGTGAACGGAGTGATTGTAGAACCACCATCATTACCCTTAATTACAAAGTCTTTGTCTTGTACACCAGTTGTGATTTGAAAATCACTAGAACTGTTCGTAAATGTTGCAATTGTAGTGCCAGCATCTTTGAATAATAAATCAGCGCCATCAGCGTCTAATATGATATCTCCAGCAGCATCAATTGTAACATCACTTGCGCCCGATAGTGTACTAACTTTGATTGCGCCGCCAGAACCATATATAACTCCTTTAGAGTTTACAATAGTTTCAGCCGCAGAACCATCTAATAAGTTAAGTTCCGCAGGTGTGGATGTAATTGCAGTAGCAGAAACAGCCGCAAGAACAGGTAAAGTACCTGAAACATTAGGCAAGGAGATTGTTCTATCGCCTGTTGCATCTATTGATGTAAGTGTTGTTTCGTTGGCATCTGCCGTAGAACCCTCAAACACAACAGCGTTATTGGCGTTCATTGTTACAGAGTTTGTAATTGTTTGCGTTCCAGAAACAACAATGTTAGTTGTTGTAAGTGTCCCTGTACTTGGATTATATGTTAGGTTTCCATCTGATTCTAGGCCTAGTCCAGTGCCACCATCTGAATCTGCACCAGCAACAAATACTAGAACATTATTTTCGTCTGTAGATTCGTTATCAGTAATCGTAACTGTTGTAGCAGCCGCAGCCGTACCCGAATATCCACTTGAAGTAATTGTGCCTAGTGAAGAACCAGCATCAGCAAATGTGATTGTGCCGCCGTCAGCATCTAATGTAATGCCACCAGATGAGTCTAGTGTAACTGTAGTACCAGCAAGTTCAGCAGTACCATCAGCAGTAATTTGAATGTTTGCTGCTGCAGCATTATCGTCTGTAGTAACAAGTGAGAACGCACCATTTGTATCAACTGTCATAACAGCAGTATCAGATGATGAACCTGTCATTGTTATTACTTTACCATTAATTGCAACATCATCAATCGTTATCGCACCGGCAGTAGCTGCACCAGTAGTGTCGAATGTGCTTGAACCAATATCTATATTGCCGAATCCAGATGTAATTGAACCAGAGTTTAATGCACCAGAAGCCACAAGATTAGGCATTGCAGTAATTTCGTCATCAAAGTATGCCGCTAAGTCTGTAACAGCGACTTGAACCATAGTTCCGCCATCGTTAAATACTACTCTATCGGCGTCAGCAACAGTAGTTGAAGTAGCACTTGTGCCACCATCAACAATATTTAATTCAGCAGTTGTACTATTAACACCGTCTAATTTGTTTAATTCGGCCGCAGTCGCAGTAACTAGTGTTGAACCGATAGTTAGTTTTGACTCTGGTAAAGTTAGACCAGCTGCACCACTTAATACTAGGTCGTCAGTCGAAGTATCCCACAACATAAACGCACTTGCAGTATCACCAAAAAACTTAACATCATATCCTGTGTCGTTTACACCGACTGTTAGTGCCGCATCAATTTGAACAGCGCCGTCAATGTCAACTGCATCTAGGTTTGTTGTGCCGTCAATATCAACATTACCAGATATATCTAATTCTGTTGCAACAATTTTGTTGTTAAATGTAGCAGCGCCTGCTTCTGACATGTCTATTGTTAATGCCGTGATAGCAGAACCGCCATCGTCACCTTTAACAATAAAGTCTTTGTCTTGTACACCAGTTGTAATTACAAAATCACTTGATGTGTTTGAGAATGTTGCGATTGTTGTTGTTGCATCTTTAAAGAATACATCACCACCATCAGCATCTAATATGATATCACCAGACGAGTCTAAAGTAATATTTGTGCCGTCATTTGTAATTGTGTCTAGTGCGATTGAACCAACATTTGTAATATTAGTATCATTAAAACTAGTAGTGCCTGTAACAGTTAAATCGCCACCAACAGTTAGATTATCTGCGACAGTAACTTCTGAGGTTGTATGTCCAATTGTGATTGCAATACCAGATGTTTCTGTTGCAAGTTTTAATGCACCTGTTGAGTTCGTTAAGTATGAGTTTGAACCATCATGATACATCTGCATGTCATCACCAGTACCAGCAACAAACTTAATACTATCTGGATTATGAACTCCTGTTGTCTTATAAGTTGCGTTTGCTGTTCCACCAACTGTAAACAAAATCTGGTCATCAGTTCCAGCACCTATAGTTGTGTCTTGGTCATCATCCAGAATTAAACTAGAACCATTTAAATCAGTAATCGTTTGAGAAATTGTTTGCCCTAGATACTGAATATATACTGTATCTGTAGCAGCAGGAGCCCCAGTAAAAACAATTTTAGTACCACCTTGCGATAGATTATATGCAACGCCAGGTTCTTGAATAATACCACCAACAGAAACTATAATAGATGATTCTGTTGCAACGGTAGTGTCTAGTGTGAATGTTGTAGTGCTACCATCAGACGATAGAGTCTGTTTAGTATGAAACCCGTTGACTGGTGCCTTTCCTATATATGTAGCCATATCTTATTCCTTAGTTTTCTTATATTTATATGTGTTATTCTGCTGCAGCATCATCTCTTGCTTTACGATTCTTGTAGTCATCTCTAGCTATTACTAACGCTACAAAGTCTGCTTGATTGCTTGGTATTGCATCTGTAAATGAATCATCATTCATTAACTTAGTTGTCCACTCAGACTGCATCCTTTTCCAGCAGTTACTAATCTTGCCATCGACTGCATTTTGAACCCAAGTATCTAGTCCAGCATTATCTGCGGCACTATATAAATCGTTTTTTAAAATGTTCTGTTGTAAATCTGTAAGACTTACTGTTTTTGTATGTGTTGCCATTTTTAAATCTCCTTTAAGATTGGTTATTTCGCCATTATTAACAAAGTAAAGCGCCTGTAAAATATCTACCTGCCCTTACTTTATAAGAACTGTCATTAGCACTATTTACTGTTACTATTGCTGTATCATTAACATCCATATCAACTATGATACTAGCTGTCAAAGCTTTATAAGTTTCAGAAAGATTTCCACTAGATATAGGATGAAAGGTATGATTCAAGTTTGATGTATCTAAGTGTACTACAATATAATCATCAGCAAAATCTTCAAGAGTCATACCCATAGTAAATAAATATTTACCTGTAACTGGTGCTGTAAATGTATTGGTTGTCATATCACTATTGTTATCAAATCTTTCTGTATTATATGTTACAGTTACTGGATCCGTAGAGCTAATGGTTTGGTCACTAGAAGTTTCATGCCTATGAAAAGCAGGTTGCAATGGCATTGTTACATGACCAGCACTATCAATTACTATTGCATCGGTTCCATCTGCTACTTCTAAAATTAAACTATCATTACTTCCTTCACTATTTAATCTTACTTGATTGTTAGATTCATCTACTGCAATTCCTAAAGCAGCTGTACCATTACTTGCAAATTGAGCCGCATGAATATTTGAACCAGATTTAACTACTTTTAAAGAGTAATTAGAATTATCACTTATATGAAGTTTAGAAGTAGGATCAGTTGTACCAATACCAACTTCACCATCGCTGTTTATAGTCATTTTTGCTGCTGCTGCTTCTGAAGAACCAGTCATAAATTCTAAACTTGTAGCATTTGAAGAAGAACTAAAATCTCCCTCTGCTCTTGCTTGAATTGCTGCAGACACTAATATCGCATCCGTGCCTGTCCCTTCATCTGGTGCTTGAAACTCAATTTTACCCATAACATCATTGGCTGCCATGTCTGTTTCGCCTGTTTGTAGTGTAAGAATAACAGGTTTATCGTCTGCTGTAGCAATATGTTTTATTATAAGTCCTTTGTCAGCATTATGAATTAATCTAATGTCTTGGTCATTACCAAACTGAATTGTACCAGCGTCTGCCAAGAATAAATCATTAAATCCTAATGAAGTAGTACCTATGTCAGCGCCGTCATTAGCGTCTGGAACAAAAGCAGTTTCTGCCGTGATTGTTGCACTTCGTATATTAGATGTTCCGTTATCGATTGCACCGAATCCCGAAGTAATTGAACCTGAGTCTAATGCGCCTGTTGTAACAATATTACCGCCGCCGACATTGTGTGATGAGAAGTAAGTTGATACTGTGTCAACATTGGTCATACGCATTGTGCCGCCATCATTGATTAATATACCATCACCAGTAGCAACAGCAGTCGTTCCTCTTGAAGTGCCACCGTCTATTAAGTTGAGTTCAGCAGCAGTTGTTGTAACATTAGTTCCGCCAATGTCTAAAGTGGTCATTGAAACTTCGCCAGCAACAGTTAATACACCACTCGCAACTGTCATCAAATCAGTATCACCAGTATGTCCTATTGTTGAACCATTAATGATTACATTATCAACAGTTAAAGTAGTTAGTGTGCCAAGTGATGTTACATTAGGCAATGCAGTAACTTCGTCATCAAAATAAGCAGAGAGGTCAGTCATTGCAACTTGTTTCATTGTTCCGCCGTCATTCAATATGACTCTATCAGCATCAGCAACAGTTACAGCTGAAGCACTTGTATCTCCATCTAATATGTTTAATTCTGCGGCCGTTGTAGTAACTGCCGTACTTGCAATCATTAGTTTATCTTTGACTATATCAATAACTGTTCCACCAGCAGTAGCTAGTTTGTTTTGACTTTCATCCCACAGTAAGTATGAACCAGATGTTGCACCAAAGAACTTAACATCTACACCAGTGTCATCTACACCAAATGTAGTAGCACCGTCTATTTGTACAGTACCATCAATATCAACCTCGTCTAAGTTTGTTGTGCCATCAATATCTGCGTTGCCTGATATATCTAAAGTAGCGGCATCTAGTTCGCCTGAGATTGTGATGTTACGACCACCAGTAATATCTATGTTTGCATCTGTGATGATTGCCTTAGAAGCAATAACTGTACCAGCAGTAATGCCGTCTAATGTTTCTAATTCTGCTTCTGTAAGAACAGCACTACCAGCAGTAAATGCCGTGCCTGTTATAACACCACCGGATGTGATTGTGCCTGATACATCTAATGCACCATTCATATCAATCGTTGTAGCATTAATTTCAATCTCTGTGTCTGCTACTAAATCTAAAACGCCGTCAGCACTTTGATGAATATATGTTCCTGAATCGCCAAACTGTAATTGTCTTGTACTGTTTAAAAGAATACCTGTATCTGCAACATGAGTTAGTGTTGTGTCTTGGTCAGCGCCAAGATAAATGATACCGCCATCAGCAAGATATAAGTCAGACCATTCTAATGAAGTCGAACCTAACGCCTGTCCATCAGCAGAAGAAGGTGTGTTTGCGCTTAAAGTTGACCATGACAGAGTGCCTGAGCCGTTTGTAACAAGACCTTGTCCCGAACTACCATCAGCTGTAGGTAATGTATATGTTACATCGCCAGATTGTGTGCCGACAGTAAATGCACTATAGTTTGAACCGTTGTCGGTATCTTCGTAAATTCTTAACTCTCCAGCACTAGTAGAGCCATTTCCTAATGCAACATAACCAGCATCATTGACTTCTAAAATTGTTCTGCCGTCATATTGATTAAATTTGAAATCTTTTGCATCTGTTCTATTTTGAAATACAGTATCGCCAGATGATGAAGTAATGTGAAAGTGGTCTGTACCGCCAATTAAAAAATCTATTCTGTCGTCTGTGTCAGCCGTAATAGATGTATCGGCGTCACCGTCTAAGATTAACTCGGTACCATTTAAGTCTTGAGCCAAAGGAGCAGTAGTTTGTACATTCGTTTTATCGTTAATTACATAAATTGAAGCGCCATTTGCTGGAGCAGCAGAGAAGGTAAGTCTTTTCTGGTCACCGCTTCCATCTGGTCCTAAAGTGAATGCCTTTCCTGAACCAGGCTCTTGTCTTACATTATCTATGTAAACTTCCAACGCATTTTCAGAGGCGATTGGAACTTCAGCGTTCATGTCAAATGTTGTAGTCGAGCCGTCACCAGTAAAACTATCCTTTGTTGGTGGATTAGCAAATTCTTGAAATGGGGGTTGTCCTATGTAAGACATTTATTTCTCCTGTTTATACATCTTCTAATATTGAAACTGTGCAATCTAGCGAACTTGTTGCATTACAACTTGCTTTTAGAACATCTGCGTTTGAACCATCATTCATTAGTACTAACTTATTTCCTGACATGACTTCTAAAGCAGCGCCAGCAGGAATGACGGCATCTTTAACAATATAGACATCATTTGAACCATCTTCATTGTCAATAAAAATACTAGCGTTAATTCCGCTAGATGATTTATTTGCCAGAGTTATACCAATAACGATTGTTTCTAAAGCAGCACTACTAGCACCAGCAGGTACAGTATATATCGCCGTAAGAGATGTTCCTACATCAGGTGTACATATTCTTTTAAAATCGTTAGCCATGTTATTTTCCTTGTTATCTTGTTGTTATATTTATACTAGCCTTTAAGCGTCTGTATTTCTTCTTGTAGTGTATCTACTTTATCACTTAACTCTTTAATAGACTCGATTAATACACCAACTAAATTGCCATATGAAACTGAAAGAGTATTGTTTTCATCATCATTTTCTTTGACAACGATAGGAAATACCTCTTGCATTTCTTGAGCGATAACACCTGTACCAGGCGCATCATGAGCATCATTTCTTGTAAATGTAACACCACGCATCTTATTAACTTTATCAAGAGCATCTGGAATAGTTTCTACATTATCCTTGAGTCTTGCATCAGAAAACGCAGTTACATCATTGTTAAATGTCGCAGCACCCGCTGCTGACATATCTAGTGTAAGTGCTGTAATACCAGAACTGCCATCTTCACCAGTAAATACTATATCGGAATCATCAGTTTCACTATGAATGTATAAGTTGCCCGTCTTATTGACAATATATGAATTCGTATTATGATATAAAGTTAAATCGCCCGAAGCACCTACTTGTATTCGTCCTGTTGAGCTGTCGGCAGTATTATCATTTGCATCAGCGTCTGCATCTACAGAAAGAAGTCCGCCTGTTGTTATACCAGAAGCGCCGTTATCAATTGCACCAAATCCTGTTGCGATTGAACCTGTACCTAAAGCACCAGTAGTAACAATGTTACCACCACCAACATTATGACTAGAAAAGTAAGTTGATACTGTATCAACATTAGTCATTCGCATTGTTCCGCCGTCATTAATCAATATACCATCACCAGAAGCAACAGCAGTCGTACCTCTTGCAGTACCACCATCAATTAAGTTGAGTTCAGCAGTTGTTACCGTAGCGTCATCTAATATGTTTAATTCTTCAGGTGTAGATGTAATCTGAGTTGCAGAAGCAGCCGCAAGAACAGGTAATGTACCCGATACATTCGGTAAGTTGATTGTTCTATCACCAGTTGCATCAATAGTTGATAGAGTTGTTTCGTGGGCGTCAGCAGTTGCGCCTTCAAAGATAACAGCGTTTGAAGCGTTCATTGTTACAGAGTTTACGATTGTCTGTGTTCCTGTAACACTAATATTAGGAACATTTAATGTGCCTGAACTTGGGTTGTAGTTTAAATTGCCATCTGATTCGAGTCCTACATTACCACCATCCGCATCTGCACCAGCAACAAATGTAAGAACATTATTTTCGTCTGTAGATTCGTTGTCGGTAACTGTAACCGTTGTTGCAACAGCAGCCGTACCAGAATAACCACTTGAAGTAATTGTACCTAGTGAAGAACCAGCATCAGCAAATGTGATTGTACCACCATCTGCATCAAGTGTGATTCCGCCAGACGAATCTAAAGTAACTGTAGTACCAGCAAGTTCTGCCGTACCATCAGCAGTAATTTGTATGTTTGCAGCTGCAGCCGCAGCGTCTGTAGTAACAATACTTAATGTACCGTTAGTGCCAGCAGTAAAGACTGCCGTGTCAGATGATGAACCAGTCATTGTAATAACTTTGCCGTCAACAGCAACATCATCAACAGTTAGTGCAGTTAAAGTGCCAACTGAAGTAAGATTTGGCATAGCAGTAATTTCGTCATCAAAATATGCAGCCAAATCAGTAACAGCGACTTGAACCATAGTTCCGTTGTCATTCATCACAACTCTGTCTGCATCAACAACAGTAGTTGAAGTAGCACTTGTGCCACCATCCATGATGTTTAATTCAGCAGTTGTTGTGTTAAGTCCGTCTAAAATTTCTAACTCTGCCTCTGTAATATCTGCACTACCAATTACAAATCCTGTTGCAGTAATAGTAGAGTTAAATGTAGCAGCACCAGCCGCAGACATGTCTAATGTCAATGCAGTTATTTCTGAACCGCCATCGTTACCTTTGATTATGAAATCTTCATCTGAAGCGCCTGTCTTAATAATAAGGTCGCCTGTGTCGTTGACAATGTATGAGTTTGTTCCGCCGTGATAGAAATTTAAATCTTCACCAGCGCCAATTGTTAAACGACCTGTTGCACTATCGCCAGAAACATCATCTGCATCAGCGTCAACATCTAATTTAACTAAACCACCAGATGTTATATTATCAGAGCCATTATCAATTGCACCAAAACCTGAAGTGATTGAACCAGAGTTTAACGCACCAGTAGTAACAAGATTAGACATAGTAGTAATCTCACTACCAAAGTAAGTAGCAAATGTCTGAACAGTAGTCTGTCGCATTGTGGTGCCATCATTGACTATTAATGCATCGCCGTCAGTAATAGCAGTTGTTCCTGGTGATGTATCACCATCTAGTAGGTTGACTTCAGCTGTTGTTGCAGTTACGCCATCTAATATATTAAGTTCATCGGTCGTTACTGTAGCACCATCAAGTATTTCAAATTGTGCCTCTGTAACGGTAGCACTACCTACAACTAAGTTTCCTGATAAATTAAGGACACCGTTCATGTCAATCGTTGTTGCGTTGATTTCGATTTCTGTGTCTGATACTAGGTCAAGAACGCCATCAGCACTTTGATGAATATATGTTCCTGAATCGCCAAACTGTAGTTGGTCTGTAGATGAGAGAAGTAATCCTGTGTCTGCAACATGGGTAAGTGTAACATCTTGGTCTACACCAAAACTAATCACAGCGCCGTCTGCTAAGAATAGGTCTGACCACTCAAGCGAAGTTGTTCCTAAAGCACTTCCGTTAGCTGATGACGGAGAAAGAGCTGAACCTGCGATTGTTACTCGGTCTGTACCGCCAATTTTGAAATGAATCGTATCATCTGTATCTGCCGTTATACTAGTGTCAGCATCTAAGTCGAGAATTAACTCACCTGAATTTAGGTCTACTAGACTTGCTTTTGTTAATGCCATATCTTATTCCTTTGTTTTCTTATATTTATATGTGTTATCCTGTACCTGTTGCAGACTTATAAGCCGCCACAGTTGCATCGGTCCAAGTTGCTGTTGCCAACGCTTGTACACGAGCAGACATTCCTGAAGTATCTGTGTCAACCCAAGCACTACCATTATATGCACATGGTACTACAGTATGTCTATGAAATGCTGATGATAGTTCTACACTATCTTCTAATACTGTTGTTTTAGTACGAACTTGTATTTGTCCTAGTTCTAAAACTTCTATTTTATCTTCTACTACTACTTTACTAAATGCCATTGCATTTCTCCTTTGTTATTAAATGTCAGTTCTAAGAATCCACTTAGAATAATTAAGCTGATATATATGTTATTGAAAATAAAACTCTCGCACTATCTCCAAATATTGCAGCACCAGATGCTGTAGTTCCAGCAGCAGAAGCCAACGCTGCATTAGAAATATTAGCATTGCCACCATCCATTCTAAAAGTTAATGAAATAATATTCACCGCTAGATTGGCTGCATAGCCAATCGCCCCACTAGCTGCGTGAGAACCAGCTATAGGAGTAAAGGGTGCTCCATATATAACCGATGTAGAACCAGTGCCTAAAGCATTGACATTTATTTCTAAAGTAAGAGTAACCATATTGCCTACTTTTGTGTACTTACCAACTTGTGTATTATATGAAGTATTACCACCAAGATTAGGAGTCCAAGTACCTTCTTCGTAATCGTCTAAAAGGTTTGCATCGGTAGCAGTTGTTACTCCTAAGTATACGCCGCAACCAGCTGTACTCAGGACAATGTTGTCGTTGAATACTGCTTCACCGCCCTTTGACATATCTAATGTAAGGGCATCAACATCTGCACCACCATCATTGCCTCTAAAAACCATATCCTTGTCTTGAACATCACTATAAAGATAAAGGTTACTTGAAATGTTTCTTATCTTTCCAAACTGTGTTCCATCATCTTTAAAGTTTATTAAACCAGAATCAGCATCAAGAGAAATATCAGCAGCACTATCTATTGTTAAACTACCAGATGATAGGTCGATTTCTGTGCCATCTATTGTAATGTTGTCTACTACAACACCAGCGTTTGCAGTTACTACGCCATTAAATCCAGCCGCACCAGCAGCACTCATATCTAGTGTAAGTGCAGTAATACCAGAACTGCCATCTTCACCAGTAAATACTATATCAGTATCATCAGTTTCAGTATGAAAAATTAAGTTACCAACTTTATTAACAATGTATGAGTTTGTGTTGTGGTATAAATTTAAATCACCAGAAGCACCTATCGTTAGTCGCCCCGCTGAACCATCAGCAGTATCATCATTCGCATCAGTATCAACATCTATAACAATGTTACCGCCAGTTGTTATACCAGAAGTTCCGTTATCGATTGCACCAAATCCAGCAGCGATTGAGCCTGA
>Ga0209603_1003494_pt1 | contig 13565 bp, 8 predicted proteins | sample COGITO_mtgs_1206_FD_184812 | JGI IMG/M metagenome (GOLD analysis project Ga0209603, IMG submission 184812) | Pelagic marine microbial communities from North Sea - COGITO_mtgs_120607 (SPAdes) (version 2) | ecosystem: Environmental > Aquatic > Marine > Epipelagic ... | reverse complement strand
AGTCGATGCAGAAAGACCGGAGGACAGTAATAGCTGGAAAAATGGTCGTTCGGGTGCAACTAAGACACTCTTTCTCTCTCGATATCCCAAATGATGAACCAATTGCCTGCGACTATTCACTGCCTATGGAGCTTACTTATTCTACTCTGCCTGTCAGTAGATGTCTACGCAGACACAAGCGCGACGAAACCGAATATTGTTCTAATCTTTGTGGATGATATGGGCTACGGCGATCCCGGATGCTACGGCGGCTCGCTCGTGCCCACTCCTAATATTGATTCATTAGCTGCACCCGGCATCCGATTTACCCAAGGCTATAGCATTAGCCCTGTTTGCGGGCCCAGCCGCGTCGGACTGCTCAGCGGCATGCAACCAAGCCGCATCGGCGTCTACTGGAATCCTGATATGGGGGCAGTGCAGATGCCAAAGGGCCACCAGATCTTGCCACAAGCACTGAAAACTGCGGGCTACATTACTGGCTTGGTAGGGAAATGGAACCTCAACAACCCGGGCTGGGATCCCATGCCAGCGAGCAACTATTTCGATCAAACTTATGATGTGATGGTTTGGGAAGGAGACTATTGGCCAAACGAAAATGGTGCATATAAGGGCGTCGATGACCGCAACTACGGGAGCAGTAAGCAAAGCGGTATTTGGGGCCCAGCTGTGGCAGGCGAAGAATACCTGACCGATCGATTGACCCGCCACGCATGTGAATTCATTCATGAGCAAAAAGATAACCCGTTCTTCCTAATGTTGGCCTACAATGCCCCTCATAGTCCGCTACAGGGCAAGCGTGAGCACCAAGAAAAACTACAACACATTGAGAGTGAAGCATTGCAACTCTATGCCTCCATGATGCTCGCGATCGATGACGGAGTCGGTCAAGTATTAGGCGCCCTCAATGAGTCGCAAATTACTGAGAACACGATGGTTCTATTCATCAGCGACAATGGCCCAGCCATTACTAGCTTTAAAGGAATGCCTGAAGCATGGCCACGAGGCGAACTACTTGGCTCCACTGCTGGGCTGAGAGGCCATAAAGGAACTTATTACGAAGGTGGCATCCGTGTGCCATTCATCATTCAATGGCCATCGGCCATCCCGCAGGCGATTACTTGCGAGCAAGCAGTGACTACCTTAGATCTATTGCCTACCTTGTGTGCTGTCGCAGGGGCGAAACCGAATCAGCTGATGTATGTGGATGGCCATGACATTACGTCCACTTTCCTACCGGGAAATACCGCTTTACCGGAACGAACCCTATTGTGGATGTCCGACCAAGCAGGCGCCGTTCGCCAAGGCGACTGGAAGCTGGTCTACGATGCAGATGATGGGGAACAACTCTTCCACTTGGGAAAAGACCCCACCGAAAGTCAGGATCGCTGGCAGCAAGAGCCGAAACTTGCCCGTCAACTGAAAGCTGCACTCAGCCAATTGCAGGCGGAAGTCCCACCGCCAATCACCCCAAGGAAATTCCGCTAGCGGCTAGAAGCGTGCAGTGCCTTCATTAATACTGCCCAGAGTGGCGATAATCTCCCCAGCGGTGCTTGATTGTCCGCTTGAGTGGTATTTGCATACCGCCAGAGTTTTCCAACCAGTCATAAATCTCACCGGCGAGTTCGCGAATAAGTTCCTGGTGCTCGGGGTGCTCGATTAAATTATACATTTCGTTTGGGTCGTTCTCAAGATCGTAGAGTTCGTTGCGCTCCCAAAGCCCATGATAGCGAATGTATTTGTAACGATCCGTGCGAACACCAAACACGGATGGGGTCATCGGATAGTCATACTCCCAATAATATTCGTAAAAGACTTTATCCCGCCAGGGCACTTCTTTTCCTACGAGCAATGGTAGAAAGGAATCCCCGTGCATCTCAGGATTTTTTTCTAGTCCTGCCAGCGCCATAACTGTGGGCGCAATATCAATGTTTTGCACAAGGCTGTGTAAAGTTTCACCACCTTCAAATAGGTCAGGACAACGCACTAAGAGCGGCACCTTAGCGGATTCCTCATAGAAATGCCGCTTGTCGATCAAGCCGTGCTCACCCCAGCTGAAACCGTTGTCGCCCATATAGATCACTACGGTTTCATCCGCAATACCACGCGCTTCTAGATACGCCATCACGGTGCCAATACTTTCATCAACTCCCATCAAGGTTTCGCAATAATCGATGACCAAATCACCCACTGCTCCATTGCCATGATACATGTAATCCACCCCGTGCCAACTATGACGCTGCTGCTTGACCCACTCCGGCCACAGCAAATCTTTATAGCTACCATCTTGAGTCTGTGAATAGGTCACCGGCAATTCGTAGTCGACTCCCGCATACACCCCCTCATGGCGGGCTGCCTGCTTGAATTCTGCATGTACCGCCTTGTGCGATAGGTACACGAAAAAGGGCTGATCCGATCCTATTTGCTCCATCCATTCCAGGGCATGCTCCGTTAGTAGATCAGATGTATAGACGGTATCCTCATAGCTTGTATGCTCCCCATTGATGTTCAACGTCACCCCAGTGTAAACGCCCTGTCCTTTAAAGGATTCCCAATGATGAAAGCCAGGCTGCGGGTCGTCGGATTCGTCACCCATATGCCATTTTCCAAAAAAAGCAGTCTGATAGCCCGCTTGCTGCAGGTATTCTGGGAAATAAGTCAGGTTGCCAGGGTTTGGAGCCTGATTGTCTACAATGGTGTGCGTATGGGCGTAGAGGCCCGTCAAGATCGAGGCGCGACTCGGTGAGCACAAGGAAGTCGACACATAGGCCTGATCAAAATAGGCGCCTTCGCGCGCCATACGATCCATCTGTGGTGTCTTCAGCCAAGGCAGTTTACCGGTAAAGCCCATGAAATCGAAACGGTGATCATCGCTTAGTATAAAAACGACATTACGCTTCATTGCTTGAGTGGTGTCAGCGTAGCTGGGCAACATGGTTACCAGTAATAGGAGGGAAATAAACTGAGTCTTCATTGGGTGGTTAATTTCTAAAATATGCTCTAAAGCAATAAAAAATACTCATCCCCGACAAATGCTAAACAGAAAGCCGTTTCAATTAAAAAGTGCACACAATTGCAATTATGATTAAATGTCTTTGAACATTTTGAAGTAGTATTCAGGCGATCATTAAATACATAATTTATTAATAAACAGTATATTATGGGATTTAAATTCTACTAAGGGGGAAGATTCTAGATTATATAGTGCATTAATGTGCAAAAAAGCTTGCAATGAGTGGAAAGTTCTCTCTGTATGTAACTTTAAATCTACTCTAACTGGTAATACCTAATATTTTTAGTTCACAATTACCCTGTATTAACAAAACCCTACACAACATGAAATCCAATCTACTCAAGCTATCCATTGCTGCTGCAGCATTCGCATTTTCAATCTCGTCATCGAACGCGCAAGTAATCGATGGAAGCACTGCCTACATGGGGTTCTCGCAATTTCTAGTATCCGAACCCGGAAATAATAACAGTAATCTTGCTGAATCAACCCCTGATAGATCCAGTGAATTCCTTTCTGGCATAGTTGGTGTAGGCGCCTCTGGTAACGGTTATGGTGGTTATGGTAAGTTCGCGAACAACATTACTGGTCTTAACGATAGCAGTTTTGGTAGTGTGGTTGGCGGTCCCGATCTTACTGGCGTTGGTGGCAACAGCGCGATCAAGTTCAAAACAGGCGACAATAGATATCGCCTCGATTTCATGATCAAAAACGATAGCCTCACAGCTGACTTCATTTTAGACAGTATTCACTTCGATAGCAGAGTTCCTGATGCAACCGCTAACAACGCATTCGTTATACAGTATCTTGCTAACAACGGAAATAGCAATTTACAAAACATGGGGACAAATGCCAATGTCTCAAATTTGGCTTTCATTGCTGGAACATCTCTTACAGAAGGTGCAAGTGCAGCAATTGGTATAAGTGAACATGATGTTTCCATTGCCGCTCAACTTGCTGGAGGTGGTGCGGGTGTAAAACTTGCTGCTGGTGATCAGGCATCCTTCCGGATTTCATGGATAGGTTCTTCTAGCATTAATAAGCAGAATCAAATGGACAATCTCGCCATCTCAGGAGTGTTCGCAGCAGTCCCAGAGCCTAGCTCCTATGCCTTACTCGCGGGCCTATTCGCCTGCACTTACATGATGGTTCGCCGTCGTGCTGTAAGCTAGACTTAGTAACACCATTTCTCGAAAAGCCTCCCTTTAGGGGAGGCTTTTTTGTGCCTGATAACAAGGGTTCGCTAGTTTCTAATGGGTTAAGGTTCTACACTGCTTAGTGGCATCACTCTCCGGCTAGATCTTTGCCGACCCAGAGCTAAGGAGTCTACGCTTCGACTGCGATTCGAGCATCGCTGTCACCCGCTAAGACCTTACCGTTCAAATAAACGTGCTGGGTAGCGCTGAAACGGCTGTCTAACAAATCATGCAGCCGTCTGGTAGCTTGATAGCCAATTTCACGATAAGGTATTTGAATCGTGGTCAAATCGAATTGGTCAGTTGCATTTGGGATGCCATCAAAACCTGTAATGGAATAATCTTTACCAACAACCAAACCATACTGAGTAAATACAGATATAAAGTCATAGGCAATATGGTCCGCAGGGCAGATCCATGCAGTCACTCCATCCTTGGTCTGCGCAATCGCCTTTTTATAGCTTTCATCCAAGGAGTAAGTGTCCTTTTTATACAGGTTTAAAACATCTTCTGGACGAAATTGAAGTCCAGCACGGGTTAATTTTTCAACATAAGCACTGAAGCGTCGATACACCCATAGCGGCTCGACTGAGTAGCGTCGTGAGAAAAAGCCAATCCGACGGTGCCCCTCATCAATCAGTCTTTGGATCAAATGTGAGACCCCACGATGATGATCCACATCAATACAATCCAAATCTGAAGAACCAAATTGTTCCACCAAAGAGACGCAGGGGAATTGACGCATAAGCCCCTCGATAATGCTCGCTGGGAATGGATAAACAAAAAGGACACCGTCCCAAAGCGATTTCTTATCTTTGAGAAGCTTTTTATAAGTGCCCTTATCTAGGCTGTCTTCCTTGGGATCAATAATGTGGATATCAAGCTGCAGCTTGTTTAGCAGGCCATATTCAGAGATCCCGCGTAATAGTTGAAAACCAGGGCTCTCATGCTCGCTCCGCTTATATTCATCCAAATCGCTACAAATCAGCACTGCTATGATTTGCTGGTTTGAGCTGCTTTCTCTTTTACCACTCTTTCTCGGTTCCAGATAATTATAGCCTAGCTTAGTTGCCAAGGCGAAGACCGCAGCGCGAGTGTCTGGATTGATGCCAGAATGGTTCGTGAAGCATCGAGAAACAGTAGTCCGCGAGATACCAAGCTTATCTGCGAGTAATTGTTGGTTCACCTCCATTGGGGTCTGCGAGGCTCCAGCCTTGGGTCTATCGTCGAGTAAATCATCGTAGGATATATCTTATGAAAGACTTCTTACTACCAATGCAATCAATTTAATTGTAAGTGAAAGGACGCAAAAATTATGCGTCTCAATCAGTGACAACCCATTTAATCACCGAGGCTGCTCTAAATGCACAATAATAATGGTAAAATCAACCTCTGCCCAACCGAGTGAAAAATGAATATTTCCTCAGACTTAACGGGGCAAACAGCGTAGCGACCAAATCGGAATTGATACCGGATCATTGAAAAATCCTGTTGCGGGTGATCTCACCAATTCAACCTGGATAGGATGTTCATACGCTTTTCACCTTCTTTTGTGCCAAAGGGGTGTTACGGTGGAACTTGAGGCTAGATTTAATCGAAGGGTCGTGAGTAAAGCAGCGAACATCAATTCGCTCAGCCAACCCCTCTCAGCCGTAGAAATCTTGCTAGCTAAGCACGATTTTCTCAAGCGTCATGCCGTTGAGCGGGTTGTTAATTTGTTTTTCAGCCATCTTTTTAGAATAGCTCAGAGCTTTAGAAACTCACATAGAATCGCTAGCAGCTTCCCCTAAGAATTAATGTGTAATGATGCGCTAACACCTAGGAAGCAAAGAATTATTACCCATCAAATTGATTTCGTAATAATCAATCTGGCATTTTACGATGCAAAGTCTTGTTACCCATGGTTTCGATCTCCCAGTCATCTGTGCGGAGGGAAATTCCTACCATTAATCTTCGCCGTAGCGAATTCTGTAGAATCGCTTATCCCCCACATCGCTCTGCCCCTTCATTTCAATAGTGAGGGCTGGTTTCACCTGATTCGTATTGCTAGAATGCGCTGCCTTTATAGTGAATTGAACATTTTCGCCGCCAATGTCGTTAATGCTACCAATCTCGGGGTTCACCCTCAAATGCAGATACTTACCACCACTGTAATCCGGATTAGAATTATAAAATTGCCACAAGTAATCGCTTAATCGGCTCACTGGACTGCTCACAGCCCGCACCGACTGAGTCTCCGAAGCTGTGCCTGCAATGAGGTCATTTAAAAATGCATCCTGCAATTTAACTAGGTTAGTGTTACCCGTAGTAATCTCATGGTAATCGACCAATCCATCTTCATCGGGATCGGTGCCATTAGAATCATAAATCCCCAAAGACCATAAATCTGCATCAAAATCAGTCTTTATATTTAGTCTCTCTACCGTAACCGCAACAGTCGCGCTGTGAATTTGCTTGTCGCTTCCAATACTCGGCAATTCAAAGATGAGGACTGCATTACGACCACCACTAGGGCTTGAGGTAGTTGATCCTACTGCCAGCGTAGTAGACGATGCATTTATAATACCTGGGGGCGATCCAGATCGAAGCACATGGTCCGCGCTATTACCGATTACAGTTTGAGAGGTCAGCGTCACAGTTGCACTGGATCCTGCACTATTAATTGCACTGATAGTCACTGCTTCATTGTCGCCTTCAAAGGATCCCTCCTCATTCCAGCTCTGTAAATCAGCACTAGATTCTAATTTAAATGGAGAGCCTTCGCCAGCAGCAAGCGTGAGTGAACCCCCACTATCAGTCATATTATTTTGTAATATTTTCAAGAAATCCGTGTTATAGCTTTCCTCAATAAGCCGGTCCTCCATCGTGGCTCGGTTCTGCTGGTCGACCAGTGCACTAGAATTGATGATATTAGTTATTTCATAAGGATCGGCGGATACACTCGTATCGAAAAGTTCATTCCAAGAAGCGTTCTGTTGGTAGCGTACAATCTTCAGTCCATCTTCGTGAATTAAAGAAATGTAAGGGCGCACACTTGCCGTTGGAAATTCTGCGTCATGGTTATACTCAATAAATAGTTGATCTCGCCAGTCATTAGGCACTTCACCTCGAATAAATGGCTCTAGGCTGGCCCCCTGCATGGATGCAGGGACTTCAAGCCCGGCTAAATCTAAAATAGTCGGTGCGATGTCTAAGTTGGATACAATTTCATTAACGATTAAGCCACTCGAATTCTGTAGGCTCGGATGACGAATCATGAATGGTAACCGTATACTCTCCTCGTAAGCAGCCCGCTTATCGCTTAAGCCATGTTCACCTCTAAAGAATCCGTTATCGCTGATAAAAATAATAGCGGTCTCATCATCTATCCCCGCAGCTTGCACGGCATCTAGAATATCCCCTACACAGCCATCAATCCCCGCAATAGTCTCACAGTAATTCACATTATTAACGTTACCACTATTCCCTCCACTTGCACCTGGAGCAAACGGAGGGGATACACCTAGATTAGGAACATTTGCTGATAGCTGACCTGAGAAAATACCATCGGTCCTCGCTGGCGGATACCAATTAGATACCCCATTTTGGCTACCTTGATGGGGGGTTTTAAATCCCAAGAAAAGCATAAATGGATTTTGGGCAGATGCCTGGTCCTGTATAAACTCGACCGCATAATTGGTGGAAGTATCATCAATCCATCCCTCCGTGCTGCTGCTGCCCCAAGTGGATACTCCGCCTGAATTAATACCTATTCGATATGGATACGAAACATTCGTCGCTCGGGCCTCAAAGAGTCCGCTTGCTTGAATAGTAGTTACTACCCCTGGATTACTCAATAGCTGCACTCCGTTATAACGTAACGAATCAAATTCTACTTCACCACTTGAAAACCTAAAAAATACACCACGATTGTAACTAACTGCAGTAGTTATTTCAAAAGTATTTTGGCCTAAGGTTAATGCACGTGCAGGGTTTTGGTAATATGGATTTCCATCTGTTGTTCTATATATACTTTGATTAGCCCCGCCGGAGGGAAGATCTGTTATATTAATAACGATTGATTGTGCTGACCGTTGGTCGAAAGTAATTGCATCAACAACTGGGTTCCCATTTCCATCGTGAAATACAGTTCCGAAATATTTGCCTTGGCCATAAAACGTTCGAACGTGATCAAAGCCCGGACGATCGACTTGCGTGCCCATATGCCATTTACCGAAGTAACCCGTCGTATAACCTGCGGCTTGTAGCAAGTTCGCATAGGTGACCACATCGCTCGGGAAGTCGGTATTATTATTGGTAATACCGTGCTTATGAGGATACTGACCAGTCAGCATGGTGGCACGCGCAGGTGAGCACAAAGAGTAGACGCCGTAGCCGTTCTCAAAATGAACCCCCTCTTCCGAGAGCCTATCTAAATTGGGTGTATTGCCCTCCATCCAAGGGAAACGTGCCGTGCGTCCGAGTGATGGCATACGCTCTTGCATAAATCCAGTCGCATCCCAGCGCTGGTCATCAGGCACAATGATTATGATGTTAGTGCTCGCGCTCGCTTCTAATAAAGCAAATACGATTACACCCACTAGGCATGTGATACGGGATACGGCAGAATCTAAAGAGCACACAGATTATTATTTAAAAAAAAGGCTATCTTGTCCAATATATTGTGCATATATGTGCAAAAATAAGTCCAAATAACAGAGACATTGGGGTGAACATAGCTCTAGAATGACGGTTGCAAGGCAGTGGCCGCGCAGCCCAAAAAGGGTAAGTCCTTCATTTATAATGCAGTTCGAGGAGCAGGTTTAGCACTCCCCGCTAATTAAAGAGAATTTAATGTTGCAATTTTATGCACACTTAGTGTAGTTAATGATACTTAAACCCTAAACTCCACTATGACTAAGCTAACTATACTCTCTGCGCTCACCGCGCTATTAATACTACCCTCAATCGCCTCTGCGGCGACGACCGCTGACTTTGCCGAAGGACCTGGTGAAACTGCTAGTGCAGGAACCTGGACGAGGGTTTTCACCGTGACTAATAGTGCTGCCGGTAATGCTGCGAGCAAAGAAGCGCAAACCGTAGTGATTAATGTTACTTCTGGAACTTTTGCAGAAATGGAATATCGCACGGTAAAGATGAATAAGAACCAAACTTCTTATCAATACGGCAACGCAACCCAATTATTGTTCGGTGCAAATACCATTACTGTGGGTGCCGTCACCAATGCTGAATTTTTAAACGATCCTACCCTAGGCCGAAGTGTAAAGATACAATTTCGCACTGATGACATCGGGTTTGATTCATTGACTGTTAATGGGGTCAATGCGAATCCTGATGAGGTTGATGGCTCACCATTTCTTGGCCAGTCACTTTCTGCGTCTGACAACTTTGATGCGGGCCCTGACACAACTTGGCAGGCAGTCCTACCGTTGACCACTGTCGCTGATGGTGTCGCTAGCCAAGGCATACAAACCGCAGTGATTAATGTAACTTACATCCCTCAAGGTGGTGCTAATTACCGAGTTTACAAAACAGACGCAAACAGCGATGATTATTTTGCACCCCCCACAGCCTTAGTTCTTGGGGAAAACTCCATTTCCGTGCCTGCTGTTGATTTTGACCGTGCGGTAGATGTGCAGTTTAGCAATGATGCTGTTGAGTTTGATGCCTTAACTGTTAACGGGGAAGACATGGTTAATGATGTTGCGCCTGCTGAAGGCACACAAGGACTCGGCCAATCAATCTCTGAATCTTCAAATATCTTCGATACAACATCCAGCAGCACTTGGGTACGCGTAGCCGTATTAACGACTACCGCTGATGGCGTAGCAGTATCCGGACTGGAGCAAACCTTGGTAATGAATGTAACTTACATCCCAGAAGGTGGAGCCAATTACCGCGTCTATAAAACACTTTCAGGTGGTGGTAATGATTTTGGCTCAACCCAGGCCTTAGAACTCGGGGAAAACACCATTACTGTCCCAGCTGTTTCGTTTAACCGGGCTGTAAAGGTACAGTTCGATAATGTAGACATTGAGTTTGATGCATTAACCTTCAACGGAGAGGATCAGCTGTCTGGTGGTTCTGCTGAAGGCACACAAGGGATTGGACAGCCATTTTCTGATTTTCCAAGCATCTTTACTGCGAATTATAACGGAAGTTGGTATGTCGCTACGATGACTACTCCCGATGATGGTGCCGCTAGTCAAGCAGAGCAAACCTTAGTGGTAAATGTAACTTACATCCCCGAAGGTGGTGCTACTTTTCGCTCAAACCGGACAAATACTGGCGGACAATATGTATCAAGTGACACTCAGGACTTAGTTCTTGGGGAAAATACACTCACTGTTTCCGCGGTTACTTTTGACCGTACTGTAAAGGCTCAGTTCAGCAGTAATGCTGTTGAGTTTGATGCCTTAACTATTAACGGCCAAGACATGCTTGGATCTGAGGGCACACAAGGGGTTGGTGATCCAATCTCTGATTATGCAAATATCTTTGAACCAGCAAATGCGACAGTGGTAGCCCAAGGATGGGTGAGCGTCGCCACTCTCACTACAGCCGCTGATGGTGCCACAAGTCAAGGCGTGCAAACCGTAGTGATCAATGTAACTTACATTCCTAGTGGTGGCGTCAATTATCGCATAAACCGAACAGTAGCTAACGGCAATTACAACTCGGATAGTCCTGTTGCTTTAGTTCTTGGAGAAAACACCATCACGGTTGATGCCGTTGATTATGACCGCACTGTAAAATTACAGCTTAGCAGCGATGCCTTTGAGTTTGATGCATTAACTATTAACGGGGAAGACATGCTTGATGATAGCGGCAATAAGATCACCATCGCTAACAGCAACCTATTCAACGCTGGGCCTAACGGAACTTGGGTTGCAGTCCTAACAACCGCGGTAAGCCAAGATGGAGCATCAAGCCAAAACGAGCAGACAGTGGTATTGAATGTCACTACCCTCCCTGCAGGTGGTGCCAACTACCGCGTGGTTGAAACAGTGAGTAATGGCACTTGGTATGAAGGCGATAGTCAGCCCTTAGGCCTCGGAGCAAATACCATTACTGTGAACTCTGTCGCATTTGATCGTAATGTAAAAATACAGTTCAGCAGTGATGCCATTGAGTATAACGCCCTAAGCGTCAACGGCGCCGCTCGAACAATTGGTGCAACAGTATCCGAGGCTCCGAGCGTAAATATCAGTGGCACCACATTAACTTGGGATGATACGGCAGCTGGCACGACACTGCAGTTCAGTGACGACTTAGAGTCCTGGACAAGTCATCCATCAGCAACTAGCCCCTACTCCCCTTCAACGACCCCTGATCGTTTCTACAGAACGATCAGCGAAGAAGAGTAGACTCAATCCTTAGGTATTAAACTTCGAAAAGCCCTTCTCGAGAAACGATTCTCGGGAGGGGCTTTTTTTTCTAGAAATATAAATACCTACAAGTGCACGGACGCATCCATCCACAAATCTGGCACGATTCGCTCTGAGTTATATTGTTCCCAAGTAGCCGCCTGCATCAGCGCGTGCGACTCGATCCGTAGCCACCTACTTGCGCACTGTCATCATACCAATACCTGAGCGCAGAGGCTCTATAAGAGGCGCTCGAACGTGCAATTAGTGATAATACTAATCCCACGCCGCAAAGCATTACAGAGACTCTTAGCCCGCTTGCTAACGCAGACTCAACTGGGGCCACTTCTTAGCTTTGATCCTCAACGGTTTTCAGGTCGTCATAGAATTTTGCGTAACTCACATACATGTAGGGTCCAACCCAGAGGAAACCAATACCGAAGGTAAGCATGGCCAGTAGGAACCAACTGGTGAATCGGAAGCCAAGACATGATAGCTTCCATTTGTTGCCCCTCATCATCTTCTTACTTTTTGTAATCGCTGCAGACGCACTGATAGATGAATCTTCGGCTATGATAAAGTAGGTCATCGAGTAGGACAGTGCTGCAATAATACCAGGAACAATTAGGAGTAGGGTCCAGAGGGCTACAAATGATGTTTGAAGTAAATAGGCGGCAAGGTGAGTGCCAAAGCGGTCGAACCCGCTAAATAATTGTCCGATTTCCGGCGTCCCCTTGCGTGATACTGTGAGTGTGAACCTAACCCCTCCCACCGTCATCGGCCCTACTATTATGTAAGTTGCGATGGTTCCAATTACTGGAAAGAATCCGAGCACACAGAAGACTAAAAAATAAATGATTAGCGCTCCTATCGCTAGCCCCCAAAAACCTCTTAGCGAGTCGCGGGCATTTGCCATTAATATTTTATTTTCAGTTTGAGATAAGGTCATCATAACTTGTTGAATTAAATTTTTAGGATACCTGATGTTAATTTATGCAGGTAAATTGCAGCCAATAAGCAATTCATTACTGTAGGCACTCGCTCATCGGCGGCGTTAGCTCCTAGGGATAGATTTGCGCCCTCAATCCTCACGACCGCCCCCTAGACGCCTACCCTCTGAATCGGAAGCCCGTTATGCTAATGGCTTTCCGAAGCCCACAAAAAACCCTCAGGCCGAAGCCTGAGGGTTGAAATTGAACAAACTTGGTGAGCTAAGTTTTAGTCCTGCATGCGGTAGCGGAAGAACTGCTTAGTCGTTCCAGCGGGCGCATCAACTGTAACGCTTTCAGTTTTTAATGTGCTCCAGCTTATCAAGTCAGCGCTTTGTTCGATGACCACTTGAAGAGTCGCTTCATCATTAGCAATGGAAGCCATTTGACTACCTACGCGTAGGTCAATGAGATCTTGCTCAGTCAAGCCACCCGTGCCACCACCCGAGCCGTCATCTAAGATGTAGCTATTATTTGAAAGATATGTGCTGAGTTCTGCATCATTGTATCCAGGATGAACATCTCCATTATCACCAACACCATCTCCGTCTGTGTCTACGGTCTCCGTTGCGTCACTTGGGAATGTGTCGGAATTATCACCGACACCATCGCTGTCTGTGTCTACGGTCTCGGTTGGGTCATTCGGGAATGCGTCTGCGTTATCACCAACGCCGTCACTGTCGGTATCTACTGTCTCACTAGCATCATTTGGAAAAGCATCTTCGCTGTCATTAACACCATCTCCGTCGCTATCGCTGCTATTAGGATTAGTGAGCACACCAGTAAAGGAACCAGTACCTGCACCGTCCCATGCAAAGTCAGCAGTCACATCTGCACCATCTTGTAAGAAAGTCACTTTGCTAGCAAAATTGGCTTAATTTTCAACACCACTGACTAGTTTCAGAGTGAGCGGCGTTGTGTAAACTACACAATCTGTGAGATCCACAACTACAACTACATCTGCGTTGGCGTAGCGCCATTCGGCGGTATAATCTCCGCTGCCACG